>PPYE01030538.1_pt1 | contig 19368 bp, 15 predicted proteins | sample 1559881 | NCBI WGS metagenome assembly PPYE01 (sample SAMN08240022, study PRJNA423297) | Human gut metagenome, whole genome shotgun sequencing project. | reverse complement strand
TTTATATGCAATTCTAAGATAAATAACTTATGAAATCTTTTATTGTTAAAAGTGTCCTTGCTGTTTGCCTTACACTTTGCTGCCTGTTTTATCTTGATATTATGTATGAACAGAAAACCAGCGATCCAATAGCTGAAGTCAATAAATTTAATTTTGTTCCGGAGGGCATACAGATTGCAAACATGGGAAGTTCTCATGGTGATGCCGCCTTTAACTGGGATTCCCTGACTAAGGAACGTAACTTTAAATGCTTTAATTTTGCACTTGCCAGCCAACCCTATAAATATGACTATGCCCTTCTTAACATGCATCAAAATGACTTAGCTGAAGGAGGCATTGTATTTATACCGGTTTCCTACTTCTCTTTTAACTCAGAGGCGGTAACTCCGGAGGATATTGAAGCAATCAGCGTACGTTACTACCGGATATTATCTCCGCAGTATAATCCGGATTACAGTCTGTACAAGGATCTTGTGGCAATTCGCTTTCCTATACTTTCTGCCGGTGATAAAATCTTTGAGCTGTTTAAACCGCCGATTACCTTCCCATCCTTGTCGGAAAACAGGCAGAATATTGTTTATGCCGCAGAAGCAAACATGGAAGAAGGGATGTCCGGCAACACGATATCTGACAACGAAATGGGGCTTTCCTCCGAAAACATACCTACCCCAGACCCTGCCCCGGTTTCCCCTGAAGAAATATATGGCGCCGAAAAAATACAGGAATTTGAAGCCAAGGGTTATGCCAGATATCAGAGGCATTTTGAAAATAAAACCGATTATTTTCAGGATGATAAAAAACAGGAATTAATTAATATGATTCTGCTATGCAAATCAAAAAAGGTTACACCGGTTTTAATCACCACCCCTTTTACTGTTTATTACAATCAATATGTCTCCGACCAGTTTTTATATGACTTTTATACTACTATTAATGAAATAGCAGTAACACAAGGAGTATCCTATTATGATTATTCTCATGATAAACGTTTTGAAACCAATCTCCAGTATTTTGGAGATGCGGACCACTTAAATCCGGAAGGTGCCATTTATTTTACAAATCTTTTAATGGAAGAAGTTCCTGAACTAAGCGCCTATCTGGCCTCTCATTGATTGCATAATAAAAGCTTACAGCCACGCCCAAAAGGGTCCTTGCTGTAAGCTTTTATTTTAAGATAATTAATAATAAACAGAGTTTCCGGAAACCTCACCAGGTTTTCCATATTTTAGACAGCTTGCAACTGCTTTTGCATATAGGGAGCGTCCTTCTATCGTAAGATGAACACCATCCTCCAAATACTGATCTGCCGTATATGGAGTTATCCCCATCGTACTGTATGCATCAATATATAATGTGTTATTTGTTTCCGCAACATTCCTTGCTGCATTCGCATACTGTGTCAGCGTTCCCTGTCCGTAATCCTTCATATTACTGTCGGTGTACATAGCCCCATCTTTATAAAACTGACAATAGGTAGGTGAAATCAATAGTACCTTAGCCTGCGGACTGATCTGACTTAACAATAAAATCGCATTCCGCAAAGCACCGGCATAGCCGTGTGCATCCCAACTGTCACTTCCCTCGACTGCTATCGGAGCACCGGAAAAATAATCATTCAACCCATAAGCAATAATATAATAATCAACGGTCTGAGGATTTACGTTCCGAATAACACCTCCGGCAGGATAACCTTCCAAAAATTCAGGATCAACCTTTCCGGCAAGTATATTGCACATTCCCATAAGTGATGAAGAATCCCACTTTTCAAAATTATCCGGTGACTCCCCATCCTTCAATGTTGCTCTGCTGCCGCCTACTGCACAATTATACACATCTGCATTCATATAATTAGCAACCTGGGCAGCAATACCCGTATCCCCTCTGTCCATATCCCAGATACTGTCACCAAACACCACAATATTCAGTCTGTCTTCCTGAGGAACCTCCTCCTGAACCGTTTCTTCCTGCGGCACGGTTTCCGTAGCCTGCACCATTTCCGTTTCTGCGGGCTGACTTTCTTCCGCAGTAAACTTCTCCAGCTGCTGCTTCAATTCTTCGTTCTCCGCTGCCAATGATTCAATCTGTGCCTTTAACTCATCAATGTCATCCGTATCTGTACTTGCCGTTTCTTGTTTTCCACAAGCAGAGAACATGACTGACACTACCAACAGCAAAGCCAGCAAGGTCTTCTTTCTTTTTATCCGTATATCCATTGTTCATCCTCCTGTCTGTAATTCCACAGACAATATATCTGTCTTTTCTCCTATATAAGTATATGCTTTTTTAAATTCGCCCGCAATGGTATTCATAAAATCTTAAGGTAACCAGATTTTCACATCTCCTTTATTTTAACCTGATATCTGTCTTCAATATCATTCAGCTGAAGTTCAAAATCTCTTCTTCCTTTTATACCGATATTGTGAAGAATCAAACCTGCAAAAACTGACTGCAGCGCCGCAAGCTCCACAAAGCCGCAGACAATAAGCGTGGGAAATTTATCCACCATTCCGGTTTTTAAAAAATCAATAAATACTGGGACAAAAAAACCAACGGAAAGAACCGTCAGAACCACAGCTACAATACAGAAAAATGCTAACGGCTTATATTGTCTGAACATTTTCAATATAGTATTCAAGACCTTTATGCCATCTGTATACGTATTCAGTTTGGATTCACTCCCCGCAGGCCGATCCCGATAATTCACCACCACGTTATCCACCTGCATATTATTATAGACCGCATGAATTGTCATTTCCGTCTCTATCTCAAATCCCTTGGATAATACAGGAAAGGTCTTAACGAACTGATAGCTGAAAGCACGGTAGCCCGTCATAATGTCCCTTATATCCGAATGAAAAAGCATATTAATGCTCGCTTTTACCAGGCCATTTCCCATGTTATGAAATGGGCGCTTGTTCTCCTGATAATAAGTAGAGGACAATCTGTCTCCAACTACCATATCCGAACCTTCCAGCAATACTTTATCCGCCATTTCCCTTGCATATTCCAATGGATAGGTATCATCCCCGTCAATCATGATATAACAGCGCGCATCAATTTCACGAAACATCCTCCGGATTACATTGCCCTTTCCCTGTTTTCGTTCATAACGGATAACAGCGCCTGCCTTACTAGCCAGTTCCACTGTCCTGTCACTGGAATTATTGTCATATACATAAATCACGGCTTCCGGAAGCGCCTCATGCGCATCCTTTACCACCTTTTCTATTGTTTTCTCCTCGTTATAGCATGGAATTAAAACTGCAATTTTATCCATATCCATCTCCTCACAGGTTACTGTGCCTAACCAATTCTAGAACCCCTGGTAAATAAATTCCGCCGTGCTAAAGCCCGGCCCATAATATCCCAGCAAAATCACATAGAATAGCAATGCATACCAGATGAGCCATCGGACAGGCATCGCTTTTTCCCTAATCCGTTCCCTCACATCGCCCTTACGCTGCATTAACGATACACCAAACAGAATCAGCAGGGATACGACCGCAATCGTAAACTCTATCCAGTCCAATCCCAATTCAAAAATCTGCCCTCCGATTAAAATCCCCGGATTAAACACAGTCGCAGCTGATTTCAGCATTTTCCATGCATCTCCCACGCTGGATGCCCTGAAAAACACAAACCCAATATTTACAAGGAAAAAAGTTCTGACAATCCGTAAAATATCCACTGCACGAGCTTTAGGATTAATGTGCAGTTTTTCCATACATTTTAAATACCAGGGTTCAAGCAATTCGCCGCTGACAATATAAAACCAGTGCAGCAGACCGGAACCAATAATATATTTCCAGTCCCCACCATGCCAAATACCTACTGAAAACCACAAAAGAAACATACCAGCAAATGTTGTTATCTGCTTTCCTCTCTTTTTCCCAAGCTTCTTTCTCATATCCTTACTCAGTCTGGTAAAAAAAGAAGAACGCAGCAATGGATAAAAAACATATTCTTTCATCCACACACCCAACGAAATATGCCATCTGCGCCAATACTCAGATATGTTCTTAGAAAAAAACGGCCTTCTGAAATTTTCCGGCAGCTTCAGTCCGAAGGTCTGGGCCAATCCTAATACAATATCCATACCACCGGAAAAATTCGTATATAGCTGAAATGCAAAAGCTACTGTTCCTAACCAGATATATACCCCGGGATATGCCTCGTAATTACCATAAATCGTATTAACAATCAGCGCCATCCTCTCAGATATCACCAGTTCCTTAAAAAAACCCCAAAGCATCCGCTGCATACCTTGCGTTACTTGTTTATAATCAAACGGATGCGGTTCAAAGAACTGTTCCCCATCCTCTCTGTAACGTAAAATAGGGCCTGACACCATCACAGGAAAAAACATCCCGTACAAAGCCAGCTTGGCTGGATTTTTCTGCGGCACAGCAATTCCAAAATAAACATCTACAACATATCCTATTAACGAAAGCGCATAATAGGATATGCCTAAAGGTACGAGCCAGTTAAAACCGGAAAGAATATCTTTCCCGGCGCCAAAGAAAGAAGCAGCGGCATTAATCGTATGAATACCAAAATTAATATATTTCAGAAAAAATAACGCCGCCACATTTGCAAAGATCACAAAAAGAAGCGCCGCTTTACGCCGCTTCGCCGCATCCTTCCCTCGTTCCTTCAGCAGGGCCTCTTCTTCCTGTGCTTTCGTCATCCAATAAATTCCGGCAAAGCTTACCGCCACAGCCAGAAGCGGATAAAGTATCAGGATCGCGTTTCCGGAACAAAGATAATAAAAAATGCTGGCTATAAGGAGAACTCCCCACTGCCACCTTTTGGGGAGAACATAATACAAAATTAAAACTATCCCATAAAATACAAGAAAGTAAAAGGATGTTATACCCAAAATTTAGTTCCTTTCCGGATTATTTCTCTTCTGTTCCGCTCAGTCATTTAACTGGCTTATTATAATATCTGCCATCTCTCCCACATTTTTCATAGACACTACCTGTCCCATATTAAATTTTACACCAAATTCCTGCTCCACTGCTGCTAAAAGATTAATATGCTCCAGGGAATCCCAGTCTTCAATATCATTTGATGTAGTGTTTTCTGTAACACTAATGTTTTCATCATCGAAAACATCCCTGAATACTTCATTTAAAGTTTCAAAAACTGCTTCTCTTGTCATTTTTTCCTCCATCCCACCGTATAACGGCCTATTCATTTTCCATAATTTTTATATATTTATTTTTATTCTCGTAGTCCTTTGCTATTTCAAACCTCCAGACCGTGTTTCCTTCTGTACTACTTATCTGTTCGAATCCCTGAAGGCCATAAAACTCTTTTACCATCCCATTCTTAGATGTAGGATAATAATAACCATAGACAGTAGTTATACCTCTTTTTTTGCATTCTCCAACCAAACAGTCCATCATGGCGAACTCCATATCACGTTTCAGAACCCTGCAGCTCATCAGCCAAAGATCAATATGAAGCGCTTTTACCGGCCCTTCTTCCTCATGGCCGATGATAACTGAGACCACGCCATTATCGCCGAATTTATCTTCCAGCTTGCCATACAGGGTAACATACTCCTTCTTTTGGGCAAGCAGCTCAATTTCCGCCTGTGAATACCGTCTGGTCGTCAGGTTAAACTGATTGCTCTTATTCGTTAACTGGGCAATTCGGGCCATATAAAGGGCTTCAAAGGGCCTTATAACCGCACGCATTCCCAAAGAAGTCAGATATTCACCATAATCGGTGAAGGACGCCTGCTGCTTTGTCCGCAATGCGTTAGCCTTATACATTTCATTCCGCTTCCGGTCATCCTCCGAAAGCTGTGTGACTTCAAAATATCCATTATGGTCAAGAACCCTGATATACTGTTCCGGAGTTCCAATTTCGGGAACCGCGGCACCCTGTGCATTTTCCCGGACAATTTCCCGCTCTGCCGGATTATCATCCGCAAACACAAGACTATCCGGCAATATGTTAAGCTCGTGAGCAATCGCCAGCATATTTTCACTCTTAGGCTCCCAATTCGCTTTAATGATAATAAAATCATCCGGGTTAACCAATCCGTCAGGATGGTTCAGGCCAGCAAGCGCATTTTCTTCCTCATTTTTAGAATTTACATTCAGCATAACGCCTATATCTTTCAGAGATTTAACATATCCCTGAAATTCCGCATATACCTGTCCCATCGAGGTTTCCGGTCCGATTTCCAGATTTTCCACCCCGTCATCTCCCACAATACCTCCCCATAAAGTATTATCAAGATCAAGCACCAGTGATTTCTTATTTTTACCATAAATAGACTTGATAATATTAGCAATATTGTGTGTAAGCCAGGGTACCGCCTTCAGGCACAGCGCATACTTATACATGTGCCAGTAAAAAGTATCCGCCCATTCATCCAGGCCGTAAACCGCTGACTGGTAATTAATGTCATTAATGTAAAAATTACTGTTTTCTCTGGCATATGCGGCAAATTTTTCATTCAAACGGTTGACAAAAAAGGTCCTGCCTCCAGAATTTACACAATCCTGATTTCCCAACAACCTGTAAAACGGGTACTCCATATTATTCTGAATAATAGGACAACTCCAGTTTTCCCTGATTTTTTCCCACATACTGCGGAAGTGTTCATATTGGTGCTCCAGCAGCTCTTCTATCATTTCCGGTGTATCCGTTACGGAAGGCCATGTGGAAATATTTCTGTTACTTGTATGGACATAAACTATATCCGGCCGAAAGGCATTAAGGGCTTCATTTCCAAATACAGCATCTTCCCAGTATTGCCCGTATTCCGATTCATAAAAAGAAGGCTCTATCCCCTGATTAAGAAGAAACAATTCCAATATGCGAATGACGTCATGGGTGGTACTGCCTCCCAAAACCGCAATATTTTTCTTAATACGGCGGCTTCCGTCGGATAACAGCTGTCTTTTCAGGCTTTTGGATTTCTTTAAAATGAATTCACTGTCAAATGGATATTCCAGTTCTTTTAACATTGGCCGCTCCCGTTTTCTTATACATGAATTAGGACAAGCATTGCTTCCACGCTTGTCCTATATTACCATATTTTATGCAATCCCGCAATTAATATTCCGTCCAGTCTTCCCTGGGGACACCGGAGACACTGTCAAATCCATAATATGTGGCATATGCATTATTCAGCCAATACTCCGGACTTTCTTTGATATCCGAATTATAACCATCACTGTATTTTGTCTCAAAATCAGGCCTGAGCATAGGTACCGTAACCTCCTGCACACCATTTGCCGCCTGTTCGGTAAGATACACATCCCGTTCATGATATTCCCTGTAAATTCTGGCAAGATTCGCCCCGCTTTCCATGTAAGTAAAAAACATTATCAGGCACATCACCGAAATTATCCCTGCCTTCAGACAGTGGAAAACAGCCTCCCCTTCATCTACGTGTACATAAAACTGAACTACAGCTATTATCAAAAAAATCCCTGCACCGAAATATGCTCTCGGCATGGGTTCAGGCGTCAGTATCAAAGCATAACAGGTAGCCAAAAAAGTAATTCCCCATAGGAAACCATCCCGGCAATCACTCCACAATACTTTTATATTTTGTTTCTGGTATTTAACAATGATAACCAGCAGCATGCCAATAATAAGCAATACCAAAAAATTATTCCTGACTGCTAAAGTTACTTTCTGGAACCGGGATACCAGTGCAAAAAGTCCGGTATGCTCTTCTTCCTGAGCCAGGGCACGGACCGCATTTCCCGGTGCCAGAATCATAAACAAAAATCCGATTGCCTGCCCTGCAATTCCGGCAGTCATCCACCATTTTTTCTTTTTGCTTCCTTTATTATTGTAAAAATAGAATCCGGTAAGCAGGAATGACATAAGAATTCCGCCACCGGAGGTATTCTCATTACACCAACCTGCTGCAATACCGGAAACAAATAGCAATACCACCCATATTATTTTGTGTTTTATAAAATCCACACGTTTAAGACAAAACCTGTATAATGTCAAAAAAGCAAGGATAATTGTCGAGCCCCACAAATAATTGCATGCCCCTGTTTCCCACAACACAGTCTGTCTGAAAACCACCCCAAACATCCATATCAACAGATTGATCAGAAGATAAACTGAAACATCATTCTTTTTTCTGCGCTCAATATTTAAATAAATTAATAGCGTAAGGCCTACGAAAACAAATGAATTAAAGAAATTAAATATTATTTTATCGCCAAGAAGAAAACATCTGAGAATAAGATGGCTTACTGAACGGCCCGACCATGTCATATACTGATGGTATTCCTGCTGAACCAGTCCTGCAAAACTTCCCGCTGACTGGGCTTCCTTTGCATAAAACAGATCGTCCGACATCATTGGTGTAAGCATATTAAAAATAAAGATTAAAACAGCTGATATAATAACTGTCATGATAAACAGTTTCTGCTGGTTTTTTTTCGATTTCATTACTTCTCCTCAGTCCTCATTGACATAACCGCATTCTTTTCAATCCACCTGCCATCTGAAAGATAAAATTGTTTTGCACCTTCACTTACAAATTCTTCCCCTGCTTCCTCTTCCAGCAGGCTTCCAGGATGAAACAATATTTCAAGGCAGCGTCCCTTGTCCTCCGCTTTTTTCTTCATATATGGCAGTAAAATCCCTATCCTGTCCCTGTCCATATGTCCACTCATCAGAACTCCCCAAAGAAACATCGGTGAATTTTCTGACTGCCAGGAAGGCCTGTTCTTCTTGATTGTTCTTTCCATTCCCAGTGCATAAAAATTCAGCAAAAGATTTTTAATCCAGTTTATTGGTCTGTAGCTTTTCCATAAGGAAACCTCCCTTAGATAAGGCATTATTGGTTCTTTGGTAATCCTGATATACGCTGTCCTGTAGTGTTGTTCTACGATAACCTCCAACAATGCCCAATAGCATAGTGGAATCATCTGTGTATGCTGGTGGCCGTCAAACCTGAGAGGCAAATCCTCACCAAACTTCTCCCTGAACCGCTCCGTCTGCGCTTTAATCTCTGCTTTTAACTCCTTTTTGATTGTCATGAACTTTTTAGGGGAATAATTCCAATGAAATAAATCCCACCAGGTAATATTAAAATATCCCTGTCCGTCCACCAAATGCTTTACTTCTTCCGGATCAGCCACACAATGCCCTTCCATAAAATTAAGATGTACCGCCAAAAGCGGCTGGCAGGGCCATTCTGCCTTTTCCTTCTGATATTTTTCTGCATATGCATCGTAACAGCTCATATTCGTCAGAACACTGATACTATTTAATTTACCAGCCCTCAGGCATTGTAGTATATCCTCCGATGTATTGGGGGACAGGGCATAATCATCCGCGTGAATATCTATTTTACTCACTCCGTGTCAACCTCTTCTTTTTCTTCCTGTTCATCAGTTTCCGCTTCTTTCCATATAATGGATTCAATTATATAGCGGGGACGAGCTTTGGTTTCCAGGTATATTTTCCCAACATATTCACCAACAATACCCAGAGAGAAAATTGTCAGTCCTCCCATCAGCAGTGATACCACCAAAGATGTCGTGTACCCGGGTACGTTTCTTCCTGAGAACCAGTCAACAATACAATATATAATCATGGCAAAACTGAACAAGCTGACCAGAACCCCCAGAACAGTTATTATCTGTATCGGCCTGGTACTCATGGATGTAATCCCATTTGTTGCAAGTGTCATCATTTTTCTCAATGTATATTTGGACTGGCCTGCCTCTCTTTTTTTTACATCAAAATACACTACATCTGACTGGAATCCCATAGTAGGGATCAATCCACGTAAAAACAGATTTACCTCCCGGTATTCTGCCAGCGCATCCAATGCACGTTTTGACAGAAGGCGATAATCCGCATGGTTGCTCATCACATTGCATCCCAGCAAGTGCATAAATTTGTAAAACATGTTTGCGCTGAGCTTTTTAAACAGCCCATCCGTATCACGATCATTTCTTACTCCATACACGATTTCACAGCCTTCCTGATAGCACTTGACAAATTTATCCAGCGCTTCTATGTCCTGCTGCAAGTCGGCATCTATGGTAACTACCATGTCAGCATGCTCCCGGGCTGCCATCATTCCCGCTAAAATCGCACTTTGATGACCATAGTTCCTTGAAAAACAAAGGCCGGAAAAAATGCTGTCACAGCGGCATAAATCACTAATAATTTTCCAGGTTTTATCACTGCTGCCGTCATTCACAAAAATAATTTTACTTTTTACAGATATAATATTCTGTATAGTCATTCGTCTCAGTTTATCCCGCATTACCTCGGCAGTGTGCGGAAGCACTTCTTCTTCGTTATAACAAGGTACCACCAAATACAAAATACCGCCGGCCCTTTTATTTTCCATTTTCATAATATCCTATCCTATTGATAAAGTACATTTTAACTAAATAATCATATCATCTGAGGTTTTATGCGTCAAGCAAGGGTAAGCACATAATCTGCTTTTCTGGGTACTCCAATATGGACATTTTAACTGCAATCACCTATAATTAGAAAAGTATAATAAAAGAATCCATTTTGGAGGAAATAAATGTCAAGAAAAAGTTTACTGCAGTTTACAAAAAAATATTTTGTTTATTTCATTTATCTTGGTCTTGCCCTGATAACTGCCTATCTATGCTTTTCCCGTCTGGATGTAGCTTCTCTTCAGCACTGGGATGAAGCACGGCATGGGGTTAACGGTTATGAAATGTACAAGAATCATAATTATATTGTAAATACCTATAATTATGAAAATGATTACTTTAATTTAAAACCGCCACTTAGTTACTGGGGAATCATTTTGGGCTTTAAGCTGTTCGGTGTTTCCATTTTCTCTATGCGCTTTTATTCGGCCCTGTCTCTGCTTTTAACATTCCTTGTGGTAGGATATTACATGCACAGACATTATGGTAAGATTGCCGCTGTCTCCAGCATGCTGTTTTTCATCAGCTGTTCCGATTTGTTCTACCGGCATGCCGGAAGAAATGCTGATGCTGATGCCCTATATATCCTTTTATTCACGCTGGCACTGTTATTTATGCTACAGGTGCAGAAACATCAGAATTATATCTATCTATGCGGCTTCCTTTTTTCACTTGCCTTCCTTGCCAAAAGCTGGCATGCGTTGGTTCTTCTCGCAATTGGAGGACTTTTTCTTATTTTTTCCGGATTGTGGAAGAAGCTGCATATTAAGAATTATATCCTTTTTCTGCTCAGTGCATTCGGCCCTCTTCTTTTATGGGCTTTTGTAAGATATCAGTATGACGGAATGAACTTTTTGGGGCAGATGTTTGGAGTTGATGTCACACAACGAATTGCAGGATCTGCAGATGCGAACCCCTCTTATACCTTTTTCACACGCTATCTGCTGGGATATCGTCCTATTGTCGTTATTACCGTAATTGCGGCATGTATTTTTTTATTTATGTTATTTAAGAAGAAAATCAGTTACAGCAATAACATACTGGCTTTTTTACTGTGGATTTTTATTCCGCTTTTTGTATATGACTTTTCACATGTATATTATTACTGGTACATTTTTCCCGTTTATATTCCGTTGCTCATGCTTGCCGGTATTCTTATCCAGAAATTATATCAATATCTTAAAAATAAAAAAGGGCTGTTCTGTGCAATAATGCTTATTCCTTTACTCATCGTAGGCATTGAATGCCGCAGCACTTTAAACGAACTGGATAATCTGGAGATTTCCGGTTTTCAAAACGATATAAAGGCTGCAATGGAACAAAATCCTCAGCTGCATCAGATGGATATTTATGTGGAGAAAACAGATAATGAGTATAAAGACAGTTATTATTGGGAACAGGCAGGCTTGCTTGCCGCCGAATTGAGCGGTGATTTATACTGTAAGGAAGGCGGCGTCGATGCTTTTTCAGAAGTTGAAGGCGATGCATTAATTATAGTAGATCCTGAAATATATGAAGAAAATCAGCAGCAATTAGGCAACCTGGAAATTGTATATCAAAATGAGTATCTTCTTCTGAAAAAATAATACACTTAAGAAAGCGGGTATATTAATGCTGCAGCCGCAGCTAATATACCCGTTTCTTTATTACCTATGCGTCCATTTCCTATACCAGTCTGCAAAATTCCCCAAGCCCTCTTTGATACTTGTGGAAGGTTTATAATCAAAGTCCTTTACCAGTTCTGAAACATCCGCAAATGTCTGATATACATCTCCGGGCTGCATTGGATAGAATTCCTTTTTCGCTTCTCTTCCAAGCGCTTTTTCCAATGTCTGAATAAATTCCATTAATTTCTCCGGTTTATTATTTCCAATATTATAGATTTTATAACGATCCCCATCCTCATTAGGCACCGGCGGATTATTGAGCATCCGCATCACACCTTCTACAATATCATCTATATATGTGAAGTCCCTGTACATATCACCCTGATTAAATATCTTAATTGCTTTTCCAGCCATAATCTTATCGGAGAACCCAAAATAGGCCATGTCAGGTCGTCCGAAAGGACCATAAACCGTAAAAAAACGCAAGCCGGTAGCCGGAACATTATATAAATGGCTGTAAGTGTATGCCATAAGCTCGTCACTTTTTTTGGTTGCCGCATATAAGCTGACCGGACGGTCTACCGGATCTTCCGTTGAAAATGGAGTCTTTTTTTGATTTCCATATACTGACGAAGAGGATGCGAACAGTAAATGCTCCACAGGATGCTTTCCTTCATCATAGGAATGCCTGCACGCTTCTAGAATATTATAAAAGCCAATAATATTGCTCTCAATATAAGAGTCAGGATTATCAATTGAATAACGTACTCCGGCCTGAGCCGCAAGGTTAACTACAATATCCGGCTGGTAAGAGGAAAACACACCTGATACCACCGCCTTATCTGCTATACTGCCAAGTACAAAATGAAAAGCAGGATTTTTTTTCAAAATTTCCAGCCTGCTTTCTTTCAGCCGGACATCGTAATAATTATTAAGATTGTCCAGTCCAATAACACAGCAGCCCTCATTCAGCAATCGTTTGGAAAGGTGGAAACCTATAAATCCTGCTGCACCAGTTATTAAAACCTTTTTAGAATTATCAAATGTTTTGTAATCCGCTCTCACTTTTTCACCTTCCTATACTATAATATTCTACTCCGGACTCCCGCATATCCGACGGGCTGTAAATATTCCTTCCATCGTATACCAGAGGTGTCTGCATCCGCTGCTTATATTCAGCCGCTTTCAATTCTTTTATTTCTTTCCATTCCGTAAATATAAAGCAAATGTTTGCGCCTTCCAGAGCAGCTTCAGGAGAAGACACATAAGTTATTTGTCCAAGCCCATTAGTTCCCTCGGGAAATTTTTTCTTACTATTCCCCTCAGCTACCGGATCGTATGCATAAATATTGGCCCCCTGCTCTAATAGAAGTTGAATGTTATCCACCGACGGCGCTTCCCGCAAATCATCAGTTCCAGGTTTAAAAGCCAACCCTAAAACCGCGACCTTCAGGTTCTGGAAGGTTATCATTCTGTCACATGCCTTGTAAAACAATCTGGTCTTCTGCTGCGCATTAACATCCACGGCCGCTTCAATCGTTTTCAAGGAATACCCATGCTGTCTCGCGATGAATTTTAATGCTTTGGTATCCTTAGGAAAGCAGCTTCCCCCATAACCAATTCCGGCCTTAAGAAAATTAGCGCCGATTCGCTCGTCATAACTCATTCCTTTTGCAATATCTTCTATATTGGCTCCCACCAATTCACAGAGATTTGCAATCTCATTCATATAGGATATTTTCAGGGCTAAGAAATCATTGCAGGCATATTTAATCATCTCCGCAGAACGTCTGCTCACAGAAACTACAGGTAATTGAAAGGGTTCATATATTTTCTGCAGCATTTCCTCCGCATGTCTGCTCTCCGTCCCTATAACAATGCGCGCCGCATGCAGCGTATCATGGACAGCGGAGCCCTGTGCCAAAAACTCCGGATTGGATGCCACTTCAATTTTTACCTCTTTATGAACTAAAAAGTCATGGATAAATTGTTCTACCTTATCATTTGTACCTACAGGAACAGTGGATTTTACTACTACCAGACAATCTCTTTCCACATTCTCCGCTATTTGCCTGGAAACTGTAGCAATGTAGCTAAGATTTGCGGAGCCGTCTGGCTGTTCCGGTGTACCAACGCCGATAAATATTGCATCAGGATCTTTATATGCTTTTTGGAAATCCGTTGTATAATGCAACCGACCCGCGGCATAATTTTTACGCATTAATTCTTCCAGATCTTTTTCGTAAATGGGAGATATTCCTTTCTCCATCAGCTCTACTTTTCTTTTATCCGTATCCACACACGTAACATTATGCCCTTTTTCAGCAAAGCAAACACCCGCAACCAAACCTACATATCCTGTACCAGCTACTACTATTTTCATCTTTTCACCCCGCTTAACTTTTATACTAAACTGTATCTATTTTAACATACCAAAACAAAATAAGAAACCTTACAATTATTAACGTCTTATAATATCAGAAACGCGCGACGAAAAACTGGACGCGATATAGTTTATTGATTATAATATTAATTGTTATTCAAACAAATATACTGGAGAAAAATCTATGAACAGAAAATCTTATAAAACCTTTTTCCTCTGTCTGCTCACAATTTGCTATACTTTAATATTATGTGTTGTCTATATACATTTTGGCCATACCAAAATTGGCTATGATGGAGATGAAGTATTTTCGTACATGTCCTCTAATTCGGAGGTCAACTATAAGGAGCTTACTGCATTGCAGGATAATTCCTGGTATCCTTCTGAATATTTCCACGATGCTTTATCTGTTAAGGAAGGGTACCGGTTCCATTACGAAATTCCAGTAAGAAATCAGGCCACAGATGTGCACCCGCCTTTTTATTATATCCTTTTGCATACTATATGTTCATTTTTTCCTGGACAGTTTTCCATGTGGTATGGCATAGCGCTTAATATAATATTGACCCTTCTTTCATTATTCGTTCTCTTTTTACTGCTTCGATTATTTATAGGTGGCAGCTTTTTACCATTAACCATATGTTTTATATTCGGTATGACATATGGGGTTATTAATAATGTCCTTTTTATTAGAATGTATGTTCTTCTTATGCTTTTGGTAACGTTACAATATTATCTTCATTTGCGTATGTTCCTTGCACTCAAGCTTACTACTGATAAATTTAAATTTGGGCAGCTTATACTTTTAGCTCTCGTTACTATACTTGGCACGCTCTCTCAATATTATTTTCTTATTTTTCTTTTTTGGCTTGCCGCATTTTTTTGCCTTATTCTATTCATCCAGAAGAAGTGGACAGCTTTATTTCAATATATCTTAACAATATTGATATCAGGTATCTGCAGCGTTATTATGTATCCAACAATGATTAAACATATTTTTTCGGGATATCGGGGAGAAGAAGCCGCGCATAAGCTTGTAAGCATTCAGGGGACTTTCGGCGATATACGTGAAATGTTTTCTATAATGAGCCGTCAGTTAGCCAACAGGCATCTTGGCCAGATTCTGGTTATAATGCTTTTTTGGGCACTTCTTTTGCTATTGCTTAAAAAACTGACGGTAAAAAATATTGCTTATACGTTAATTTTATCATTACCAGCAATACTTTACTTCTTAACTGTAACAAAAATATCTCCTTATGTGATAGATCGTTATATTACCCCTGTGTATGGAATTATATTTGGATTAACTGCTGCTGGGGTCGTAATGCTAACAAAGATAACGCTGTCTAATGTACGAACAGTTTCTATAAATTATTTTATTGCAGCATTGATTTTATGTATTGGAGCCTTTTTTTCCATACATCATATGACCGGTAATGTCGAACAATCAAGATATTGGTTTTCTGATAGAAATCAGGCAATCAAAGAGTATACTAGTGAGAATAATTTCTGTATTTATATAAGTGCAGATGAATATCATTGGAAGATTTGGAGTGAATTTCCCTCTTTTCTGGAGTATGAGAAAATTTATTATATTGATGGGCTTCTCTGGAATTCTGTATCAGATAAAACAATATCTGATTACAATAAAATTCTTGTCTATATCGAAGATGGCGTGGATATAGAAAAAGCCAAGTCCTATATCCAAAGGGAACTCGGATATAGGACTTGGGAATTATTATTTGAATCTGCTTATGCTGAGGGATATATTGTCAGTTAGACACACTACTACCTCAGTAGAGTGGATTCTGATACATTATCCTGACAATATGAACTAATATGTAACATATTTTCCAGCATCATTATCGAAAAAATTAATATTTTATAATCATATGTTTTATTACTAAAAATTCTCTGTTCACGGCTTGCCCCTTATTCAATCATAACCACTTTGTCTTTTCTATAGAAATCTCTTACCACCTGATTAGTAAATGAATTTTCATCTGGAGTAACCGGCATATGCATCAAGGGTCCTTGCTCAGGATTAATAGGGACAAGATACGCTTCTTTTATAGAATCATCCAACAAAATCTCCATCTGAGAAGCAATCTGCGATTTAAAATCATCTGCCTGTCCACTGTTTACGTATTCGTAAACCCGGTAGTCTACGCTTTCTTTCAACCATCCTCTGTTGAATATTATCATAAGCATACAAAGAGCTAATAAAGGATACATAATACAAAGCCTATATTTTTTTTCCATAAAATAATCTAATTGTTTTGATTTATTACCATACTTTATTTTTTGAAATATCCAGCCCTCGCAATATAATATAGAAAAAAAACTTGTAATAATAAAAGTAAAATACCTAACCGTGGCCGGCCCTAAGGAAATTTCGATCGAGTCAAATACCTCCGAATAAACCACCGGAGCAAACATTGCACTATATATACCATACATCACTATAACAAAAAGTAAAGGAAATGGATAACTAAATTGACTTTTCTTATTCATCTTTCCCATTGCTTCCCAGCCAAATAGAGCAACGACTGACATAATAATAAAAATCAATGTTTTTTCCTGAAAATAAGAACCTATTGAAACAGCTCCACGTTTTAATGACTCAAAAATAGTAAAAAGAACCAAAGATGGGCTAAAGCCAAAACTTTCTCCCCCCCTTACAAAATTTCCCGGTGCTTTACACTGAATAATAAAGCCAACTGCCCAAACTATAAACGGAAGTATCAGCAGCAAACTTCTTTTTTTCTCCTTAATTTTTATGCCAATAATTCCGACAAAAACAAGCACCATAAACAACAGCAGACCAGTAAAATAACTACTTCCGCCTATAACAAACGCACATATAGTAGTTGAAACCAGCCAACCATGTTTCCCGGTTCTCATAAATTTAAAAATAAAAGCAATTCCAAGCAACCCTACAGCATAAGAAAGCATATAATGAATCGCCCCTACATACCAATACATCCCTATCGCAGTACTGGGAATATACTGATAACTTGCCAAGAGAAGCAAAAAAGTAAAAATCAGGCAATCAGCCCGTTGAAATTTCATTAAATTAACGCATAACTCATACATAAAAACCAAAGTGGCGAAAATTACCGCTGCTGTTACTATGTAAGGGACAACCCAAAATGAATAGGGAACAAAAACCTCCGGCATTAATGAAAACAAAAAAACAGTAAACCAGTTACCATTCCAACTAGTATAATACTTCTCTACAGTATTTATAGCCGCTTTTAATACCTCTATTAACGAATGGGTTTCCAGCCAAGCCGCATGTGTCAATACACTATAGCCATAATCATCACCGCTTGGACGGGCATATCCTGCTAGATACCAGATAGGCAGCATACTGACTATAAAAATTAATATTATTATGACTGCCTCCACATTTTTATTCCCTTTTTTTATCATAACTACTCCTCTTCTGCATTATATAAATTTCTTGATTTATAAATTATATCTACCACTCAACTATCGCTAAACTCTTTATGAATCATTTCCGTCCCCAAATATACATCATCCCCTGCTGCATCAATTACTTGATTTATAGCTTCATCATAAATGACAATATTAACCCCATTATCCACTAAACGATAATCTACACTATTAATCAAAAGCTTAACGGCTTCATTACCCTCTTCTTGTTCATTTAAACTTGACTCAAGATGTATTTCCCCATCCTGCACAGGCAGACATTGACTATAATTCTGTCCCTCTAGCCTTAATACAATTTTTCCATCTTTGAATATCCAGATTCCTCCTGATTCATAGTCTTCTCTTGAAATCCCTAATTGTAAAAGCCGTTCAAAATATACATCTCCTAATGCTCCATAATTTCCTGTCAAAGCTAAAATAACTGTCTTATTCTTTCCCAGTTCTGATACTAGCTGCAAATATTCGTTAATATCTGCAGCTAGTACAAACTCATGCTGCAATTTCTTATTTTCGAGGTATAAAGAATTTTGTATCCATAATTCATACCCCTCTTCCTCCCGTCGATCAGGCAATTTATATTGTGACTTTAAGTATTCTGCCAAATAAGAGGTCACCTTTACAGCCCCACTATTATTCACATGGCTCACATCCCTAAAATCTTCTTTAAAATTCAACCCAATTTCATCATAAAGATGATTAAAATTAATAAACGGAACATTATTATTTTTCGCATATTCTTCTATAGCATTAAAATTCATTTGCTCTTCGCTATTAATACAATAAGGTGCAGCAATAAATATTAATGGAACATTTTTCTCCGCTGCTAGTTCTACTATTTGTTCTAACCACTTCATTCTGTCTGGATGTATTTTTAAAATTTCCTTATTATTCTCCGCAACAGGTCTTTCACACTCAATTGTTTCGAAACTACCTCTATAACCTCTCATAAAAGGCATGGGATCTTCGAAATCCTCTTTTGTCAGTTCCATATATCTGGAATGTACAACAGGCAGCTTAGATAAAACCTGATTTCTCCACTCAGAATCTCTATTCATATTTTTGGTAAAATAATTAGTAAATTTCCACAGTTTTCCCGAATAGTGCATTCCTAAAGAATTCCTATAAACATCCGCATCTGAATTATTAATATCTCCGCCAGTAGCTCCGTACACCTCTACCACCAATACCTTTGGTTTCCTGTTACTTAATACTTCCTCAATGAAAAAATATGTACTATCAATACCTTGCGAACCTGCAGAAAGAGTATAACCAGCAATTCCATAATTATCCCACAGGTAACCCTGATCTATCGTACAATGTGCATGACTATTTCCAAAAAAATACACATCAGTAATATCTCTGAGTATTCCGGAACTTTTTGAACCGCTATTCCGGTGAATGGATACCGCCGTTCCGGTAAGGACGATACCCGCAATCCGGAACAGATGATACCACCATTCCGGTGAATGATACCAGTGTCATGAAAAACCTTAGT
>PPYE01257022.1_pt1 | contig 19372 bp, 15 predicted proteins | sample 1559881 | NCBI WGS metagenome assembly PPYE01 (sample SAMN08240022, study PRJNA423297) | Human gut metagenome, whole genome shotgun sequencing project. | reverse complement strand
ACGATGCCCTGTCCGGCCTGAGCCAGAAGGCGGGTTGCCCGGTTCAGGAGCCCGTCCGGGAGGGGGGCGCCGGGCACGGCTGCGGCCACAACCTGCTGGGTGCGGGGTGCTATGCCGCCGCCGTGGCCCTGAAGGACTACCTGATCAAGGAGAAGAAAGACGGCACCGTGATCTTCTTCGGCTGTCCCGCCGAGGAGGGCGCCGGTTCCAAGCAGTTCATTGCCCGGGCCGGGTACTTTGACAATGTGGATTTTGCCTACACCTGGCACCCAGAGACCGTCAACGAAGTGGGCTCCCGGGGCAGCGTGGCTATCATGGGTGCCAACTTCACCTTTGACGGCGTCGCCGCCCACGCCGGCGGAGAGCCCCATTTGGGCCGCAGCGCTCTGGACGCCGTGGAGCTGATGAACGTGGGCTGCAACTACCTGCGGGAGCACATGATCGATGCCGCCCGCATCCACTATGCCTATTCCGATCCCGGCGGCACCGCCCCCAACGTGGTCCAGAGCCACGCCGTCATCAAGTACGAGGTCCGGGCCCCCAAGGTCAGCCAGGTCCAGGAGCTGTTCACCCGGGTGGTGGATGTGGCCAAGGGCGCGGCCCTGATGACCGGCACCAAGATGAAATATGAGATCACCATGGCCTTCTCCGACTACGTCCCCAACCGCACGTTGGGGGCCGTGGTGGACCAGTGCATGCGGGAGCTGGGTGCCCCGGAATGGACTGAGGCGGACTACCGGCTGGCGGCGGAGTTCCTCCGCACCTATCCCCGCACCACCATGGTTGGTATCCGGGAAAAGCTGGGCTACTACTTTGAACCGGAGGAGCTGGACGCCGCTCTGGAAAAGCCTTTGGACCGAGTTATCCATCACTTTAACCCCAAGGAGACCGCCTACAGCTCCGGTTCTACCGACGTGGGCGATGTGGGCTACGCCACCCCCACCGTTATGTTCCATGTGGCCACCGCCTGCCTGGGCAATGTGGGCCACTCCTGGCAGAACACCGCCTTCGCCTGCTCCAGCATCGGCATGAAGGGTATGCTGCGGGCGGCGGAGATCATGACCCTGGCCGCCATCCGTACCATGGACCAGCCGGCGGTCATTGCCAAAGCCCGAGAGGAATTAAAGCAGAAGAACGGCGGCAGCTACCACTGCCCGCTGCCGGACTATGTGACGCCTCCCATCGGCCGCTATTGAGCTTCACAGCTTTCAGCCGCCCGTGCCGGTCTGTCAAAGAACCGCTGCTTTCAAATACATCCGGCCCATCCGCCGCCTGGAACGCACCTGACTACAAAAGCAAAAGGCCCGCTCTTTCGAGCAGGCCTTTTCATTTTTATAGCTCCAGCAGAAACCGGGCGGCGCTTTCCATGGCTGCCGCCGCTTTTTTGATGGGGAACATCTGAAAGACGTGCCACATTCCCTCGCTGACCTCCAGCCGGCAGGGCACATGGGCCGCCCGCAGCGCCGCAGCCAGGGACGCGGAATCGGAATAGAGGATCTCATGGTCTCCCACCTGGATCAGGGTAGGCGGAAAGCTCCCCAGATCCCCCAGCAGGGGCGACAAATCCGGGTCCTGGAGATCCCTGTCCCCGGCGTATGCCCTCCGGACGGCCTCGATGTACTCCGGCGTCAGCATGGGGTCGCTCTCCACCCGTTCCCGGTAGGATGCCCCGGACATGGTCATATCCGTCCAGGGGGACATCAGCAGCAGGGCCCGGGGCATCCGGCGCCCAGCGGCCTTCAGGCAACGGCACAGCACCAGGGCCAGGTTGCCTCCGGCGGAATCTCCCGCCACCGTCACGTTTTCCGCCCCGTATCCCTGATACATCAGATAGTCCCAGGCCCGCATGGCATCCTCCACTGCCGCCGGGTAGGGATGCTCCGGCGCCAGCCGGTACTCAAAGCTCAGCACATCGTAGCCGGTGACGTGGGCTAGCTTGGAGGACAGCACCCGGGAATAACCCAGGTTGCCGCTGGTATAGCCGCCGCCGTGGCAGTAGAGAATCACCCGGCGGTCCCCATGGGGGGCCTTCAGCCGGGTCCAGGCAGCAGGCATGGCCCCGATGGAAAGCTCTTCATACTCCATCCCCGCCATAGGGGCGGTAAGGCGGCCCAGAATTTCCTGGTTCCGGCGCTGATGCTCCAGCTCCTCCGGGGTCATGGCCTCCGGGGAACCGGCGCTGTGCAGGGCTTTCAGCGCCCGCATCAGCGGGTCCATCCGGGGTTTTTCGGCATCTGTTTTCCGTTTTCTGCTTAATTGCAGCTTTTCCATAGGTCCTCCGCTCTTTCGTGTTGATTGCAGAATACCATAAATCACGGAAAATGGGAAGTGGAAAATGGGCCAACTCTTGCCGCGCCTTTCCCCATGTGCTACAATGATCTGTAACTATTTTCGGGGAGGTGACGCAGATGGCAAAACCGGACAGTCAGTGGTACCGGCTGGACAATGCCGGTATTCTCTATTCCGCCCTGCAAAGGGAGGAGTATTCCGCCATCTACCGCTTCTCCGCCCTGATGACAGAGCCGGTGCGGCCCGCCGCCCTGCAAAACGCCATTGACCGGGTGCTGCCCCGGTTCCCCAGCTTTGCCGTCCGCATCCGCCGGGGTTTATTCTGGTACTATCTGGAGCCAAACACCGCCCCGGGCCCCTTTTTGAAGGCCGACGTGGCCAATCCCTGCCAGCCGGTGCGCTTCCGGGAGGACAACGGCTGGCTGGTGCGGTTTTACTACTACCGGAACCGCATCTCTCTGGAGGTGTTCCACGCCCTGTCCGACGGGGCCGGGGCCCTGATCTTTTTCCGGACGCTGCTGGCGGAGTATCTGCGGCAGACCGGCATAAGCGTTCCGGCCGGAAACGGCGTGCTGGACCTGGAGGAACCGCCCCGGAAGGAGGAGCTGGAGGACGCTTACGCCCGCTATGCCGGGCGTCACGCCCTGGGTCTGCGGCGGATGCCTAAGGCCTACGCCAACACCGGCACCCCGGAGCCTTTTTACACCTTCCATGTCACCATGGGCTTCGTGCCCCTGGGGAAGCTCCGGGAGGCCGCACGGAGTTATGACGCCTCCATCACAGAGTACCTCTCCGCCGTGCTGATCCACGTGCTGCTGGAAAAGCAGCGCCGGGAGCATCCCCACAAGGAACGCCCGGTGGCCCTGGCGGTGCCCATCAATCTGCGGAGCTGGTTCCCCTCGGAAACGGTGCGGAACTTCATTACCACCGTCCGTCCCAGCGTGGAACCCGCCCTTGGGGACTACACCTTCCCGGAGATCGTCTCCCAGGTGCGGCATTATATGAAGCTCCATATCCACCGCCAGGAATTACAGGCCGCCTTTACCGGCAATGTCCGCTTTACGAAAAATTTCTTTCTCCGGGCGGTGCCGGTGTTTCTGAAAAATCCGGTGATGGCCCTGAACTATTACCTTTTCGGCGTGCGGCCTTACTCCTGCACCTATACCAATCCCGGTGCCTTCACCGTGCCGCCGGAGATGGCTCCCCATATTCAGGGCATGGAGGTGGTGCTGGGCCAGGCCACGGTGCCACGGTGCCACTGCGCCTCCATCAGCTATGGAGACATCATGGAAATCACCTTTGCCGGCACCCAGGCCGAAACGGACACAGAGCGGGACTTTTTCCGCTTTCTGGTCCGGGAGGGCATTCCGGTGCGGATCGAGAGCAACCGATAAGAGGAGCGTTTTATGTCTTACTGTGTCAACTGCGGCGTGGAGCTGGACCCCAGCGCCAAAACCTGTCCCCTGTGCGGGACGCCTGCCTGGCATCCGGAACTGGATGCGCCGCCCTACTTTCCCGCCAACTCCGCCGCCGTACAGCCCGCCTCCAGGCGAGAGGCCGCCATTCTGCTGACAGCCATGCTGGTGTCCGTGTCCCTGTGCTGCGGGCTTTTGAACCTGTTTCTGCCCACGGACCGTCCCTGGTCCCTGTACGTCATCGGGGCGGCGGTGATGCTGTGGGTCTGGTTCACCCTGCCTATGGTGCTGCGGCGGCTGCCGGTCTTTTTCCGGCTCACCGCCGACGTGGCGGCCATTGGCATCTATGTCTGGCTCATCTCCATCGACCTGGGCGGCAGCCGCTGGTTCCGGGGGCTGGCCCTGCCCATGATCGGCTGGGCTGGGGTGCTGGTCTTTCTTTTGAGCTTTCTGCTCCGGGGCGGGCGGCGCTCCACCCTCTCCGCCATTGCCCTGATCATCGGGGCGGCTGGGCTTCTGGCGATGGGCATTGAATTCTGCATCGACCGGTATTTCCGTGGTGTGTGGCAGCCAGGGTGGTCCCTGATCGTGCTGGCGGTCTGCGTGGGACTCATCATCCCCCTGCGGATCGTCCGGCGGGTGCCCTCTCTCCGGGAGGAGGCCCGCCGCCGCTTCAACCTGTAATTTTAAGGAGGCATTCTTTATGAACATCTCTCAGATCATGGAAAAAATGATTGCGTTTTCCAACGGAAACCTGCACGACATCAACCATCTCATGTGCGTGTGGACCTACGCCAAAACCATCGGCGAGCTGGAGGGGCTGGACCGGAGGACCCAGGAGACATTGGAGATCGCCGCCATCACCCATGACATCGCCTGCCCCCTCTGCCGGGAAAAATACGGCAACACCAACGGCAAGCGGCAGGAGGAAGAGGGCGGTCCCCTGGTACGGAGCTTTCTGGCGGATGCGGGCCTGTCTGCGGAGCAGGTGGACCGGGTGGCTTATCTGGTGAGCCACCACCATACCTACACGGATATTGACGGCATCGATTATCAAATTTTGATCGAGGCGGACTACATCGTAAACGCCTCCGAAAGCGGCTACAGCCCGGAAAACAGGAAGAACTTCCTGGAAGAGCACATGAAGACTGAAAGCGGTAAGCGGCTCCTCCGCGCCACTTTCTGTATGGAAACATAAAAAGACCGGTCCCATCACAATGGAACCGGATCTGAGACTGTCGATAAAGTGGTAAATTCTCCACGACGGTAAGGTAGGTCAGCCGTTAGCGGCTCCGTCGCTTTACGGATGATGCATACCCCTTGCGGGTGAAGGGTGTGCGCGGGAAACCCAAGAAGGGATACACCGTCGGCTCAAGCCAATCAGCGGATACTTTATATCCGCTGATTAGGAGCCTTCCTCGAAACAGACTCGCTTGATCCGCCACCGGCGGTGCTTCGTCTGTTTCCCCGCGCCATTAAAATCCTAAGCTTTCAGAACTTTTATGAAGTTCTGAAAACTTGCTCAGCGGGGCAAAAAGACTTTTTTGACACGCTGAATCGCCGGTTCATTGAACCGGCGATTTTACTATAATCCGACGCTTTTCGGTATGCGTGGTGCTTTTTTCAGGACTTGAAGCTCGTCCAGCGTTTCTGAGGCTGCCTTATCGTGAAACCGCCAGCCTTACAGGCTGTTGACGGCAGCTTCCAGTTGACGCATGGCCTGTTCCAGAATGCTGCGGGGACAGGCAACATTGAGCCGCATATACCCGTTCAGGCTCCGGCCGAAGGCGCAGCCGTCATTGAGGCCCAGCTTTGCCTTCTGGATCATGAAGTCATGAAGCGCTTCGTTGCTCAGGCCCAGATTCCGGCAGTCCAGCCACATGAGGTAGGTGGCATCGGGGGCGTAGGTCCTAATCTTGGGAATGTGCTGCTTGCAGTAGTCTACCACAAAGTCGAAGTTGGCGGAAATGTAGGGCAAGAGCTGCTCCAGCCATTCCTCGCCTTCATTGAAGGCCACCTCCATGGCGGTGACGGAGAAGGCGTTGTTGCGGTGGATATCCATGTCGGTCCAGAATTTGTCGAACATTGCCTTCATGTGGGCGTTGGGGAACACCGCGGTGCTGGCCTGAAGGCCCGCCAGATTGAAGGTCTTGGTGGCGGAAATGCCGGTGACCACATTGGCGGCGATCTCGGGGGAGAGGGAGGCGGTGGGGATGTGGCGCTTGCCGTGGAAGATGAGGTCGGAATGGATCTCGTCGCTGACCACCAGAACGTGGTGCTTCAGACACAGCTCCATCATCCGGCGCAGCTCCTCCTCCGTCCAGACGATGCCCAGAGGATTGTGGGGATTGCACAGCAGGAAAATGTCCGCGCTCCGGAGCTTTTCCTCGAAGTCGGCCCAGTCCACCGTCCAGGTTCCGTCCTGCTCTACCAGCTGATTTTCAATGACGTGCCGTCCGGCCAGCTCGGTCATGTCATAGAACTCGCCGTACACGGGGGTCTGGATCAGAACATTGCCGTTCTGGGGGGTATAGAGCCGGATCATGACGCTGAGGGTCTGGACCACGCCGGGACTGAAGCTCATGAGGGCCGTGTCGGTGTCCCAGCCGTTGCGGCGCTTCTGCCAGTTCTTCACGGCCTCGAAATAGCTGGCGGGCCGGGCGGTGTAGCCCCAGATGCCCTCCTCGGCCCGGGCCTTCAGCGCGTCAATGACGGGCTGGGCGGTCCGGAAGTCCATATCCGCGATCCACAGGGGGATCACATCGTCGGTGCCGAACTTCTTGACCCGTTCGTCATACTTGGCGGAGAGGTTTTTGGAGCGGTCTACCACTTGGTCGAAATCATATTGCATGACTCCCACATCCTTTCTTTGCGTGTTCAGTGGCACGTCTGTATGCTTTGACTGATTACTAAGCAAGAACTGTGCCAAACCGCTGAGGCGTTGTAGCTATGCATGGAAACCCGTTGGAAAACGGAAAAGCGTATGAAATATCCGGGAGGAATTTTGGCAAATCGCCAAAATCCCTCCCGGACACTGCGGCTGCCCCGGAAAACAGGGCCGCGCACGATCGGCTTTTATTGGCTGAATTGGTATAAATGGTTATAGCTTTTTATCTTTGACCGATTTCCCACAGCTCCCGGCCCTTGGGCGTCAGCTGGCTGCCGCCCCGGCCCCGGCTGACGCGGGCCAGTCCCTGCCCCGCCATTTCGGTGAGGATGGTCCGGACCTCCTGCTGAGAGAGGGGGACATGGGACTCCCGGGCCTTTTGCAGCAGCTTATCCCGGCCCATGGGCGTCCCTGCCTCGGAGGCCGCATACAGCTGGGCGAGCACGAACCGGAAGGAATCCGACATAGAGGGGGCCGGCGCATCCTGCTGCGCCGCTGGGGCGGACGCCGGACGGGAGAGGGTGTCCCCGGAGAGCAGCAGGGTGGGGGGGAGGTCCTCCATGGTGATGTCCCGGTGGTCGGTATAGATGAAGTATTCCACCACGTTCCGCAGCTCCCGGATATTGCCGGGCCATGTGTGACGGCGGAAAAAGTCCTGCACCGGCTCCGTCAGGCGGAAGTCGCCGTTCAGCTCCCGGCGGAACTGATCCATCAGCAGAAACATATCGTCCCCCCGCTCCGTCAGGGGCGGGATGACCACCGGCAGGGTGTTCAGCCGGTAATAGAGATCCCGGCGGAAGGTGCCCTCCCGCACCTTCCGTTCCAGCGCCTCGTTGGTGGCGGCCACGATGCGGACGTCCACATGGATGATGCGGTTGCCGCCGACCCGCATGACCTCCCGCTCCTGCAAGGTCCGCAGCAGCTTGATCTGAAGAGCGGGGCTCATGCCCTCCACCTCGTCCAGAAACAGTGTGCCCCTGTGGGCCAGCTCAAAGAGGCCGGGGCGGCCGCCCTTTTTGGCTCCGGTGAAGGCCCCCTCCTCGTAGCCGAACAGCTCACTTTCCAGCAGATTCTCCGGAAACGCCGCCACGTTGATGGCCAGAAACGGCCCGTTTGCCCGGCGGGAGGCCCGGTGAACGGCGTGGGCGAACAGCTCCTTGCCGGTGCCGGTCTCGCCGATCAGAAGAATGGGACTTTCACTGTTGGCCATCCGGGTCAGGGTCTCCTTGGTCCTGCGGATGGCCGCCGACTGTCCGATCACATCGTCAAAGCTGTATTTGGCGTAATAGCCCTTGTGGAGCAGTTGGCCCCGCAGTTCGTTCTGCCGGACCTCCACGTCGTTGAACCGCTGGAGCAGGGCGAAGGCGCCGATACAGGCGTTCTGCCGGATGACCGGAACCACCTCCACGCTGAGGTTGACGCTGTTGACCTTGATGACCTTGGCGGGCAGCGTCTGCCGGGCGCGGAGACACGCGGCAAAGGGGATGTAGGGAAAAACCTCCTCGCACCGCTTTCCCTGGATCAGCGCCGCGCTGACGCAGGTCATATCCTCCGCCTGACGGCTGCAGGCGAAGATCTCGCCCTTTTCGTTGATGCCGATGACGCCGTCCTCCAGACTCTCCAATAAAATATGGAATAGGCTTTCCAGACGGACGGACCGGGCAAACATCTGGTCAAAGCTGTAATTGCTGGTGGCGACGCTGCGGGCGTACTCCTGAAAAGCAGGCCCCTCCAGCAGGGATTCCAGTCCCAGCCGCAGGGCGATCTCGATCATCATACCGGAGGTGCAGACCCGCTGGCCGATATCAATGACCGTTTCCATCTTCGGCGGGACGTAGCGCATCTCATCCGGGGTCACGGCGATATGGACGTCCTCCTCCAGCGACGCGCCGGGGTAGAAGGGGATCCAGTGGATGTGGGTGATGCCGAACTGTTCCAGCTGGGCAATGGCCTCCCGGGCCATGGTCTCGGTCATGTTGACAAACAGCACCTTGCTGCCTGCGGGCAGCTCCTTCAGCTTCCGCAGTTCGCTCCACCGGAAGGATACCTCGATCGCCATGGTCTGGCTGTCCAGCGGGATGTGCTTGGCCAGCTCCTCCGGGGAACCGTAGGCGTCCGTGGAGGCTACAAACAGATCCGCCCGCTCCAGAACACCTGCGGCGCTGCCGTCCAGCATGGAAAAGACGGAAATATCCGCCACATCGGAAAACAGCCCGGCGATGTCCTCGCCGTAGGACTTGCCTGCCCGGGGATCTAAGGCGATGACGGAGATCTTCTTTTTGGTCACCACAAAATCACTTCCTTTGACCAGTTTCTTCAACCATTTAATCATGGGCCGGGCGGTTTTACAAGAGAAATCGCAGAATTTGTCAAAAAAGAAGTTGGCACGGAATCTGCTTTCTATTGTGACGATCTGATATATGGCATCTGAAAAACAAGAAGGAGGAGCGTTCCCATGATCACCAAAGAAGAACTGCTGACACTGCTGCGCCAGGAGGTAGTCCCGGCCCTTGGCTGCACGGAGCCGGTGTGCGTGGCTCTGGCCGCCGCAGACGCCCATCATGCCGTGGGGGGCAGCATCGTCTCCGTGAAGGTGGAGGTAAACCCCGGCATCTACAAAAACGGCATGAGCGTGGGAATTCCCGGTTTCCCCCGGGTGGGCCTGAACTATGCCGCCGCGCTGGGCGCCCGCCTGAGCAACCCGGAGAAGGGCTTGCAGCTGCTGGCGGACATTGATGAGACCGTCACCGCCGACGCCATCGCTCTGGCGGAGGCGCGCCGTGTTACCGTTGCGATCAAGCATGACGAGGCGCAGCTCTATGTCCGGGCGGAGGTCACCACGGAGGCCGGTACCGGCATCAGCGAGATCCGGGGGACCCACTCCAATATCATCCTCACCCAGCGGAATGATGAAGTCCTGTTGGAAAAGGCATACAGCGCCGGTACACAGGATGACATCCACGCCCGCCTGATGCCCATGACGGTGGCGGAGATCCGGGCCGTGGTGGATCAGTGCAGCGAGGCGGAGCTGGCCCCTATGCTGGACGGCATGGAGATGAACGAAAAGCTGGCAGACTTCGGTCTGGAGCACCGGCTTGGCATCGGTATCGCCGCCACACTGCAAAAGCAGGTCACGGAGGGTGCTATGGGGGATAACCTGTTCAGCCGCACCATGATGCGGGTAGCCAGCAGTGCCGAGGGCCGCATGAGCGGCTGTCCCTACGCCGTTATGAGCAGCGCCGGCAGCGGCAACCACGGCATTACCGCCGTTATCCCCGTGGTGGAGATGGCCCATCATCTGGGGGCCTCTAACGAGATGCTGGAAAAGGCGCTGGCCTTCTCCCACGTGCTGAACGTCTACATCAAGTCCTTTACCGGGAAGCTGTCCGCCACCTGCGGCTGCGGCGTTTCCGCCGCCACGGCTGCCGCGGCCGCTATGGTGTGGCTCATGGGCGGCACGGACGAGCAGATCGGCAAGGCCATCATCAATATGAGCGGCAACCTTACCGGCATGATCTGCGACGGCGGCAAGATCGGCTGCGCGCTGAAGCTGGCTACCGCCACCAACGCCGCTATGATGTGTGCCTATCTGGCGATGAGCGATGTGGTCCTCCAGTCCACGGACGGCATCTGCGGCGCGACCCCCGAGCAGGCCATCCGCAATATGGGCCGGGTCAGCACCCCGGGCATGGTGGAGACCGACCGGACCATTCTGGAGATCATGATGGAAAAAAGTCAGGAGGACTGAACGCCGCCGCTGAAAAGCGGCTCCTGAAGATCGAACCGTGGTGTAGCAGAAACTCCCGGAGCCCTTGTACACACAAGGACTCCGGGAGTTCTTTGCGATATGTGGAGAGGACCGGCAGGGGAGGGGGTCACACCAGCAGCACCGTGATGTCATTGACATTGGTGCCGGTAGGCCCGGTGACGATCAGCCCGCCGCAGGCTTTCAGGGCGTGATAAGCGTCATTGTCCGCCAGCGTTTTGTCGATGGAAATGCCCAGAGCGGTCAGCGCGTCCGCCGTGGTGCCGTCGGTGATGCCGCCGGCCGCGTCCGTGGGACCGTCGGTGCCATCAGAGCCGACGGAGGCCACCACCGCTTCCAATCCTGCCAGCCCTTCCGCTGCTGCCAGCGCCAATTCCTGATTCCGTCCGCCCAGACCGCGGCCTGTCAGGTGGACCACCGTCTCGCCGCCTAAGATATAGGCGGTTTTTTCGCCCTTTCCGGCGTGGGTCCCCGCCATGGCGGACAGGAAGCGGCCTGCTTCCCGGGCCTCGCATTGGAGCCGGTCCGTCAGAAGGCAGGTCCGGTAGCCCAGCGCTTCCGCACGGGCCGCCGCGTCCCGGCAGAGCTGGGCCACGCTGCCGGTAATGACTGTGGTAACGTTATCCAGCACCTTGGGCGGTTCCTGCTCCAGCAAGTCCAGCGCCTGAGGGCTGAGGGTCAGACCGTACCGGCTCACAAGGGCCATGGCCTGCGCCGTTGTGGTGCTGTCCGGATAGGCGGGGCCAGAGGCGATCATATCCGGGGGATCTCCGATGACGTCGGAGAGGAGGATGGCATACACATGGGCCGGGGCGCAGAGCTGGGCGAACCGCCCGCCCTTGACGCCGGAGAGCCGTTTGCGGATGGTGTTGATCTGGGTGATGTCCGCGCCGCAGGCCAGCATCTGGCCGGTGATGTCCTCCAGCTCCGCCAGAGGCACCAGAGGGCGCTCAAACAGGGCGGAGCCGCCTCCGGACACCAGAAACAGCACGCGGTCCCTTGCGCAGAGGCCGCTGACTGCCGCCAGCGCCGCTTCCGTGGCCCGGACGGAATGTTCATCCGGTACGGGATGGCCCGCCTCGTAAATGGACAGGCCGCCGATGGGGCCTTGGCTGTGGCCGTATTTCGTCACCACCACGCCCTGTTCGATGGTGCTGCCCAGCGCGTCATAAGCGGCTTTTGCGGTCTGCCACCCGGCTTTACCGATGGAGACCAGCACCGTCCGCCCCTGACAGGGGGGCAGCTGGGCCAGCGCCCGCTGAATGGCGGCGTCCGGCACCGAGGCTTCAATGGCGCTGCGGCAGATATCCTCCGCATCCCGGCGGAGGATTTGCAGGGTTTTGCTGTCCATCGTCAGATTCCCCTTTCATAAATCGGCATTCTGCCGGAAAACTTACGGATTTACCACATTTTCCGGTGCTCCGCTCAGAAACGCCCTGATATTGTTCACGGTGCAGTCCATGATCCGCTGGCGGCTGCCCTGAGAACCCCAGGACATGTGGGGGGTGATGATGCAGTTTTTCGCCGTCAGCAGGGGATTGTCGGCCCGGATGGGCTCCGTGGAGACCACGTCCAGCCCGGCGAAGGCCACCTTGCCGCTGTTCAGAGCGTCTGCCAGATCCTGCTCCACCACCATTTGTCCCCGGCTGTTGTTGAGGATGATAACGCCGTCCTTCATCTTGGCGATATTCTCCTTGTTGATAATGCCCACATTGAAGTCCGCTAAGGGCATCTGGAGTGCCAGCACGTCGGACCGGGCAAACAGGCCGTCCAGATCCACGAATTCTACCCCCAGATCCTTAGCGGCCTGAGACTGGGAGCGGTTGTAGGCGATGACGTGCATCCCCAGTCCCTTGGCGGCCTCGGCGGTGTGGATGCCGATGCGGCCGCAGCCCAGCAGACCGAAGGTCTTGCCCGCCAGCTCGATGAGGGGGTAGTCCCAGTAGCACCAGTCCGGGCTGTTCTGCCATTTGCCCTCATGGACGGTGCGGTCATGGTGGCCGATGTGAAGACAGGCTTCCAGCATCAGGGCGATGGTGAACTGGCTGACGGAATAGCCGCCGTAGTTGGGCACGTTGCACACGGGGATGCCCTTTTCCTTGGCGTAAGCCACGTCCACCACGTTGTAGCCGGTGGCCAGCACCGTGATGAGCTTCAGGTTGGGACAGCTGTCAATGACCTTCCGGGTCACGGGGGCCTTGTTGATGACAGCAATCTCCGCGTCACCGATCCGGCGGATGGTTTCATCCTCATCGCTCAGGCCGATGCGGTCATAGTATGTCACCTCACCCAAGGCTTCCAGCGGAGCCCAGCTCAGATCGCCGGGGTTTTCCACGTAGCCGTCTGTTACAATGATTTTCATAGAATATGCGCTCCTTCGCAAAACGGGATATCCTTTGTTGAAACTTACTGCTTGGGATTATAACCTTGTACCTGCCGGAGTGCAAGCAATTGTTTTCAAAAAGAGTGCTGCGGTTCATTTGAACCGCAGCACTCTTTTTGAAAACAGCCTGTGCTTGGCGTTACAGCCGGGTAAAGACGGTGTAGCCGCCCTCGGGGGCGTCAAAGAGGTTGACGCCGGAGATGGGCGTAATGGTCATCTCGCCGTAGTCCGTGTTGTAGAGGTCAAGGGCGAAGGTGCCCTCCCGGAGCTGGTCGCCGCTGTAAAGGCCGAACTGGTAGACCATGCCCAGCTCCGTGGTGCCTAAATAGGTGCAGTAGCCGGCGATCTGAAGGGGCGCGTCGATGCTCACGATAACGTCGTTGATCTCCACGAGGCCATTTTCGTGGATGCTCAGATAGTAGACGCTCTCATAGGAGGCGCCGCTGGCCACGCTGTGATACACATTGGCGCACCACTTTCCGGCGGCGTAGCTGGGTATGGCGTTCCCCTGCGCCGTGATGCAGGCGGGCATGTCGTATTTCCTGCCGTTTTTGTCCACGGCGTACACGGTCTCGTAGCCGCCGCCGAAGCCGTCCTCATAGACACCGGACTCAAAGCCCACGATGTCCCGGAAACCGTAGAGCGGGCCGCCGGAGCAGAGGCATCCATGCCAGAGACCGCCGAAGATGTCGATGTACTCCACCGTGCCGTCCGTGGTCAGAAGGAACACATAGGGGCAGAAATCCTGTCCGCTGGCACTGACGAAAATGTCCTGATAGTCGCCGTAGCACCCGGCCACGGGGTACTCCGTGTCATACGCGAAGCCGTAGACTCTGCGGTAGGTCTCGCTGTCCGGGAAATCCCTCGACTGGCTCTTGGCAAAGGAGACCGATACGCCGTCATCGGTGAGCCAGGCGGACACGAAAGCGTCCTCGGCCTGAGGGCCGCCGTCCGCCCAGTCGCCGGGGCCGGGCTCCACGAGCACCGGCTCATAATACCACCCGCTGCCCCCCGCGATGGAGGCGACAGGCTGGAAGGCGGTGAAGGTGCCGTCCCCGTTGGGGCAGAACATGGCGAGATCCAAAGAGAAGTTTTCCTCTGCCGCCGTCCACGCCCGGAGTGCCGCCAAGTCAATAGCGATGCCGCCGTAGTTTTCATCCTCCGGCGATAGTCCCCCCATGCCCCACGGGGCGTAATGGGAATCGAACTGCCGGGCCGCGCCCCGGCGCAAGGCGGCGATAAAGTCCCCCTCGTCCACGTGGAAGCGGTCCAGAAGCTCCAGGTTGTCCGGCCGCTGGCCGGTCTCAAAATCGTAGTGATATACCGCGTAGTCGATGAGGTCGCTGGTCCAGCCCAACACGCGGATGGAAAGGCTCAGCAGGCTGTCGTTCCAATAGCTCTGCCATGTGACCTCCATGTACTGAGAGTTGGGCGTTTCTCCCGATTCGGCGGCGTCCAGCGTGGCCTGCACGTCATTTCCGAAGCTCTCCATGATTTCCCAGTTGATGGCCTTGGCCTCCGGCGTGTCGGCCTCCAGCTGCGGAACGTGACAGATGTAGGAGTATTCCGCGCCGTATTCGTCGGTGAAGGAGTCCTCCTCGTCATAGACCTCGGTGATGAGGCTGTCATCATAGACCTTTTTCGACACGGACGGTGCGGACGGCCCGGAGGAGCCGGGCTTGGGAACGGGTTTCTTGCCGCAGGCGGTCAGCTGGGCGCAGAGTCCAAGGCAAAGGAGCGCGCTCAGCGTCCGGTAAAGGATGCGATGGTGCTTCATAAAAAATACCTCCAACATAGTTTGGGCGGAAACCCAATGCCTTTGGCGGTGGGAGGAGCCTTGTTCGTAGAGACGCATTGTCCTTGGTTTTCGATATACTTTTGGATAATTGCTGAGGATACTTCCCCGATACTACAGGCAAAGCGCCGGTTATGCCGATGATATCTGTTATCCATAAGTCACCTCGATACGCCTTGACGTTCACTATCTATTATTGCTGTATAATAGCATTAGTGAAATAGCAAAGAAAGGAGGATTGACTATGGCTCAAATGTCCATCACGGCAAAAATCCAAGTAGTGGCATCTGATGAAGATAAGGCGTTACTTGATGAAACGATGTCTGTCTATCGTGAAGCGTGCAACTATGTCTCGGGCTATGTGTTTCGCACACACGATTTAAAACAGTTTTCGCTCAACAAGGCTCTGTATCCTACGTTGCGTGCAGAATTCGGACTGAAATCTCAAATGACTCAGTCTGTATTCAAGACGGTCATTGCCAGATATAAGACCATCCTTGAGAATCAGAAAGAGTGGATTAAACCGTCTTTCAAGAAACCTCAGTATGACCTCGTCTGGAACAGAGATTACTCCCTGACACAAGACCGCTTTTCCATAAACACGCTCGGTGGAAGAGTGAAACTGCCTTATTTTGCGGAAGGGATGTCGAAATACTTCGACCGCTCTATCTACCGGTTCGGCACTGCCAAACTGGTGAACAAACACGGGAAATACTTTCTATACATCCCTGTGACCTATGATGTGGAAGAGAGTGATCTCTCTGACATCTGTAATGTTGTAGGCATCGACCGAGGCATCAACTTCGTCGCTGCAACTTACGATAGCAAGCATAAGTCCGGGTTTGTGAGAGGTCGGTCCATCAAGCAGAAAAGAGCCCACTATTCAGCACTTAGAAAAGAACTCCAGATGCGGCATACCCCGTCTTCAAGACGTAGACTCAAAAGGATCGGTCAACGAGAAAACCGTTGGATGCAGGATGTCAACCATTGTGTATCAAAGGCACTCGTTGTAAATAACCCCGCGCACACTCTCTTCGTTCTGGAAGATTTGTCCGGTATCCGTCATGCCACAGAACGTGTCAAAACGAAGGACCGCTATGTTTCTGTATCGTGGGCTTTCTACGACCTCGAACAGAAACTCATCTACAAGGCGAAACAGAACCAATCTTCCGTAATCAAGGTTGACCCTCGGTATACCAGCCAGTGCTGTCCCGTCTGTGGACACACAGAAAAGGCAAATCGCAACAAAAAGATACATCTGTTTACCTGTAAGAACTGCGGCTACAAGTCGAACGATGACCGTATCGGCGCAATGAATCTGTATCGCATGGGAATCAACTATCTATATGATTGCCAAGTACCTGATACAGTTGCGGCAGAGTAAACTTTGCCGCAAAGGGTGCTGTCAACCACCCTACGATGTAACGCCACTTGAGACAGCAATGCCTCTTGGGGTTAAAGGTCGGAGGAGCTATCCGTTACTACGACTGGGCAGTTACAAGCCCATGGCCTTTTGACCGTGGGTTGTTGACGTCTGGCCCTCCTTCCTTTCGATATTTGGTTCCGCTGTGAGCGGCATCACTAACGCATATCTCTCACGGGCGGACTTTTGTTCTTGTATAACAACATCATACCATGCCGGTGGATGGTGAAACAAGGGGTATCTGTGCCAAAACCACATACAAAAACCGCCTTTCTGCGCGTACTGACCGCTGCTTGACCACTATGGAGCCATCTTACCCATAAAAAAGAGCAGCTTTGAGATTTCTGTCTCAAAACTGCTCCATGCGGGCCGTATTTCGGATATTACGCCTTGCCCTTGGCGGCGAGGGCCGCCTTGGCGAAGTTGCAGGCGAACAGCAGTCCCGCCAGCAGGAGGGAGGCGCCCAGTCCGGTGTAGAAAAACGAGATGAACCAGTCCGGGGCCACGCCGCTGGACCGCAGCCAGATGCCGCCGGTCATCATCACCGCCATGATGATGAAGGACTTCACATCGAAAAACTTGAGGAAGAAGTGCAGCTCCTCCTCGTAGGCGCTGATGCGGGCCGTGTGTTTGTTCACCAGCCGTCCGAAAATGAAGATCTGGAATACGGTGAATACAACGGCGGACAGCAGATAATTGACGATCGTGCGGTAGGGAGGGCAGGCCAGCAGGCCGATGCGCAGAATGTTGAAGCCCGCCGCGCTCCAGACCAGAGTGGCAATGAGCAGCAGAGTGTTCCGTCTGACTTTCACGGTTGGTTCTCCTTGTGTGATCGAGCGGCGGCCGTGGACGCTTTTCCGGGGCGTTCGCCCGCTACGGCAGTTTTAAGCTGATTAAGGGGGTCACAGTTCAGAAAGGGTTGGCAAGCTGCCAGACGTGAACACCGCCATGAAAAACTTCATCCATAGTTAAAGCACAAGCCGGGCGAACGCCTCGGCTTGCTTTTTCATAAATTCCGTTTTTGATTTTACTCAAAGAGATTGTAAAAACTATCCCTTCGCGCTATAATGCCTACGAACGTTAGAGAGGTGAGCATTATGAAGCACTATGAGAAGCTGCTGGAATTGGGCTGCTTCAGCAAAAACGATCTGGAGCAGATCACCGGCAGCGAAGCGGCGGCAAAGTGGCTTTGCCGGGAGTATCAAAAGAAAGGCTACATTGAGCGCGTTAAGCGGGACTTGTATGTTGCCATCAGTCTGGAAACCCAACAGCCCATTGCCAACCGCTATGTGATCGCCTCTCACATCAGTAACGATGCCGCCGTATCGTATCACAGCGCGTTCGAGTTTTACGGTTACAGCAATCAGGCCTTTTACGAAACGCAAGTAACCAGCGAGAGCCGGTTCCGGGATTTCGAATACGACGGCGTAACATACCGGCGGATTGCTCCTCGCATTACCGGCAGTATCACCGAGATAAACGGCACCCGTGTCACAACGCTGGAGCGGACGGTGATTGATTCTATCAATCTGTTTGAGAAAATCGGCGGGCTGGAAGAACTTTTGCGCTGCCTTGCGCTGATCCCCGCGCTGGATGAAGCATCACTTACGGCCTGCCTTGCGGAGTACGAAAGCGGCTTCCTCTATCAAAAAACGGGCTATATTCTGTCCACCTTTGCAGCCAGCCTCGGCCTCTCTGATATTTTTTTCGGCATGTGCAAATCACACCTTCCGAAAGGAAAATCCTATTTATCAAGCGAGAGCCAGGGCTTCATCTGGCACGAGGAATGGAAGCTGTATGCACCGAAAAATCTGATACACATGATAGATTAAGGGGTAACAGACTATGATGCAATTTGACAGAATGACTTTGGGCAAGAAAGCCCGCGAATTGGGCTTCGTCCGTGATACCTTTGAAAAGGTCTGCCGTCTGGCCGATGTGCTGGACTTTATTCAAAAGGATGCTCTGCTTTCCAACGCGCTGGCGCTGAAAGGCGGAACGGCCATTAACCTGACTATCTTCAATTTGCCTGACTGTCCGTTGACATCGACATGGACTTTTCTGAAAATGTTCCCCGCGAAGAAATGCTCACAATACGGAAGCAGATCACAGAGCGAATCAGTAAATACATGACCGCCGCAGGGTATCATCTGAGCCAGAAATCCAAAACGTATCATGCTCTGGACTCCTTTGTTTATGAGTATCAAAATGCTGGCGGGATGAAAGACAACCTCAAAATCGAGATCAATTATATGCTTCGCTGCCATGTGTTAGCGCCGGTGCGCAGGACAGTCAATCTGCCTTGGCTGGAACAGGAGCTTAAATAATAGGCCGGATTGAAATATCCAGCGAAGCGTGCCAGAAATCCATGAACCTCACCGAGACTCACCAAGAGTCTCGGTGAGGTTTCGGTATGGAGGGTATAGTCACCGTTACTTACCGGGAGCGCCGGGAAGCCAGGGCAATCAAGAAACGCAAAATGCACAAGGAAACATCTCTCTAGACTTTAGGTCAGAGGCAGAAGTTCCTTGTGCAAGGCAAGCCCAGTCTTGCAGACTGGACTTGCCGACAGAATGTGTTTTAGGGGTTTTCGTACCGCTTGTATTGAGGAGAATAAATCCCACCGGAGCGGGTCATTCCGCCTTCATGATGACCTTCAGCCGGTGGACGATCTGGCCGGTTTTCAGTTCCTCTAAATCAATGACGGCGATGCCCAGCTGAGCGGCCCGGTGGCGGGCGGCGGCGTTGCAGACCTCCGTGGTGATGATGGCCGCCTTGGCGCCCTTACCGCCGAAGCGGTCCCGGAGGATGGCCAGCTCGTTCAGGGCCTCCGTCTTGATGTCGCAGGCCTTGCAGCTTAAAAACAGGGGGATCACGCCCCGGGCGGCCATGACGTCGATCTCGTTGGAGACGCTGCCGTGGCCCAGTACCTCATCCCACCGCACCACGGCGCTGCTGATAACGTCATGGAAAATGGCAGAATCCACGCAGGCCTTGTAGGCATACAATTCCAGCGCGCTACCCACGTCCCGCAGCCACGCCCGGGTGTTCAGATCCCGGAACCGGAAGGACACCTGCTGGCCGGGGACGATCTCCAGCTCCTGAATAAAGTCGATACGGGCCAGTTCCCGCAGCGCTTCCTCGTTGGCGGTGTTGCGGGAGCCCCGCTCGCCCTTTACGGTGTAGCCACCCTGTACGGACAGGGGCGGGGTCTGGCCATATTCCGAGGGGGAGATCCGCTGGATGTAGGAGATGATATTGGGCCAGTCCCGGCGGAATTGGAGGAAGCAGTCGAAAAACGAGTCGAAGTCCGAAAGATATTGGGACAGGATCTGATTGTCCACCCGTCCGGGCAGCAGCGTGCCGCCGGCCATGAGGAAGAAATCCTCGATAGAATAGGTCAGGCCACAGGGC
>PPYE01130573.1_pt1 | contig 19373 bp, 15 predicted proteins | sample 1559881 | NCBI WGS metagenome assembly PPYE01 (sample SAMN08240022, study PRJNA423297) | Human gut metagenome, whole genome shotgun sequencing project. | reverse complement strand
GGGCGGTTCTCCAGCTGGTCGTCGTTCAGGAACAGCTTGATAATATCGCCGTTCTGCACGCGGGTGGAGAGCGGCTGCTTCTTTCCGTTCAGCTTGATCTTGTTCTCGCGCAGGGCCTTGTTCAGCCGCCCCATGCCCAAAGCGGGGAACTGGTCCATCAGGTACTTGTCCAGCCGCACGGGCAGCAGGCTTTTTACATGCAGTTCTTTCATTTTGTCGTCAACTCCTGATCCCACAAAACCGTGGCATCCTCAATATCCAAGGTGACCATCAGCCAACCGGCGTCGTGGTCATCGACCTTCAAAATCGGGTACTCCTGCCCGCCCGCGCAAAGCAGCGCCGCACCGTCCAGCTTGGCACGCGCAAACGGGGAATCCTTAAAGCAGACGGTCTGCTTTGTCTCGTCCAGCACGCCGCGGTTCCACAGCGCGTCGGTGTAGTCGGCCAGGCGCAGGGGATAGTCCTCGTCGTAGGGCGTACACAGAGCGTCAAACGCCTGTCCCTGCAGCCCCGGCGCAATGACATACCAGCTGGCACTGCCGTTGGTGCTCGTCACGCGCCCGCACCAGGCCAGCGCCTTGACCGGTTCCACGGACTGCAAAAAGGCACCCTCGTCCTCGAACAGGTAGAGTGTGTCACTCTGCGGCGTGCCCGCGTCCAGAGCGTCCAGCGCGGTTTGGCGCTCGGCGGCAAGAGCAGCCTCGTCGTAGCGGGCGGCGAACGGATCGTTCGTCGTCATGCCGTTGTCAGCGGCCCAAAGCGCTAAGTGCAAGCTGTCGGCCTGCATGCCCTGCACGGATTCGATGTGGCGGTACTGTGCCGCGCTCTGCCAGAAATCACTGTCCAGCTCGGACGGGAACGCGTCCGTGACCTGCGCGGCCTGCATGGCGTCGTGCCGCTGGCAAAGCGCCGGGCTTACATCCCACAGCTGCACGGCGGCAAACAGTGCGACCCAGACGGCCCCGCGGGGCAGACGCGTCAGCCCTGCGAACGCTGCCAGCGTCAGCAGGTAGTAGACGGGCCAGAACAGCCGCCCGCCGGAGCGAAAGACCGAGAACAGCTTAATAAAGGAAGCGGGCAGCGGCAGCGTGGCCAGCGTCACGCCGTTGGCGGTGATGACGTTGCTGACGGCAAACGCGGTCAGCACAGCGCAGACGGCGCACAGCGCCCAGTGACGGCGCACAGCGGGCAGGATATGCCGCCGCGCTGACACGACCACGACAGGCAGTGCAGCCAGCACGCCCAGCCCCAGATAGGCAAAGGCGTCATAGTTGCCGCCGACCTGATTCTGTGCGGGCAGCAGGCGGCTGTACAAAACGCCGTTCACACCCGCCGGGTTCCACAGCGCGTTCAGGTTCATGGCAAAATAGCCGTACAGCGCCTGCCCGCCGCTGGTGGCTGTGCCGTAAAGCAGCCCCAGCGCCCAGCCCAGCGCCGCGGTGCAGAGCATGTTGCCGCCCAAAAACAGCGCGGGCCGCAGCCATTGCCGCTGCTTTACGGCGTACTCAAGCAAAAGCGCCAGTGTGACAGCGTAGGTCATGGGCAGAAAATACGGGTGGATACCGACGGCCAGAATGTTGATGACAAACAATCCGCGCGATGCAAACCGGCTCTGTCGGCGGCAGACAAAATAACAGTACAGCGCCGCCAGCACAAGCCACTGCGCGCCGAGCGAGGTGTGCCGGAACGCGCGCTCCAGTAAAATCGGGCTGGCCGCAAACACAAGCGAGCCCGCCAAAGGGGCGGCAAGTCCCTCAGCAAACAGCCCGCACAGCAGCGCCGCAAAGCCGCCCTGCAAAGCAAAGCAGACAAGGGTAAACCAGCCGAAATACTGGAACGTCCCGCCCAGCGCTGCCGCCAGCGGGCGGCACAGCACAGCCGGCAGCGGGATAGAATCGGTGTACGCAACGCTGACGCCCTGCGGCGCGTTGATGGCCTGCGTTACGCCGAGCGGCCAGCCCGGCGCACTGCTTCGGTAGAACAGCCAGCCCGCGTAGTGCTGCTGGATGTCCTTTTCAATGTAGCCGCCGCGGCAGAAGGCGTCGTTGGCTACGTCCAGTGGTGCAAGGCCGTACACAAGCAAAAATACGGCAGCGCCGAGCAGCGCCCCCAGCCAGAACAGCCGGGCGCTGCGGGTAGATTTATGGTTCAGCATACTATGCCTCACAGGGTCCAATAGAAAAAGCCGAAACAACCGGTAAAGCTGTTTCGGCTCGGGTAAATGCCGCTGACCGGGATCGAACCGGTACGGTATCGCTACCGAGGGATTTTAAGTCCCTTGCGTCTGCCAGTTCCGCCACAGCGGCATAATATATGTATTGTAGCGTAAGAAGGCGGAAATGTCAATCTTCCCGCCGCGTCTTTTTGCCGTCTTTTTGCGGAACAGGTGCAAAAAGCGGATTCCCCGCCCGACGGCACAAAAAATTCACCTTCTGCCGCTTGTGCTTTTGCTTCGAATTTGTTATACTAATATGGTATGTTTGGATAGGTGCGCCCATTTGGGCGTTTATATAAGGAGAAATTCACTTGGAAAAACTGACCTACACCCACAACGATGCCGCCGCCAAGGCGCTGGCGGCGTTCTATGAGACACCGCCGCTGGCGTATGTACGCAGCTACGGCTGCCAGCAGAACGTCAACGACGGCGAGAAGATCAAGGGCGTTTTGCAGGATGTCGGCTACGGCCTGTGCGACAATGTCGAACACGCCGACCTCATCCTGTTCAACACCTGCGCCGTGCGTGAGCACGCCGAGCAGCGCGTTTTCGGCAATGTCGGCGCACTGAAAAAGCTCAAGGAGCAGAACCCGCGTCTGATGATCGGTGTCTGCGGCTGCATGGCCCAGCAGGAGCACATCGTCGAAAAGCTGCGCCAGAGCTACCCCTATGTGGACCTTGTCTTTGGCGTGGACGGCATTGACCGGCTGCCCGCCATGCTGGCCGAGCGCATCCGCAAGGGCAAGCGCTATCTGGAAAAGCCCGCCGAGCGCAACGCTGTGGTCGAGGAGCTGCCCATCCGCCGCGATTCCGGCTTCCGCGCGTGGCTGCCCATCATGTACGGGTGCGACAACTTCTGCACCTACTGCATCGTGCCCTACGTCCGCGGGCGGGAGCGCAGCCGCGAGCCTGCCGCAATTCTGGCGGAGTTCAGGCAGCTTGTCGAGCAGGGCTATAAGGAGATCACCCTCCTGGGCCAGAACGTCAACAGCTACGGCAAGGGGCTGGAACATCCCATCGACTTTGCCGACCTTTTGAACCTGCTGTGCGAAGTCCCCGGCGACTACCAGATCCGCTTCATGACGAGCCACCCGAAGGACGCCAGCCGCAAGCTCATCGACACGATTGCCGCGCAGGAGCATCTGTGCAAGCATATCCACCTGCCCGTGCAGTCCGGCTCGGACCGGCTGCTCAAGGAGATGAACCGCCACTACAACGTCGCGCAGTACATGGATCTGATCCGCTACGCCAAGGAAAAAATTCCCGGTGTGACCTTCTCCAGCGACATCATCGTCGGCTTCCCCGGCGAGACGGAGGAGGACTTTGCCGCAACGCTCGACCTCATCCGTGAGGTGGGCTATATGCAGCTGTTTACCTTCATCTATTCCAAGCGCGCCGGCACCCCGGCGGCCAAGCTGCCCGACCCAACGACCCACGCTGAGAAGGCCGCCCGCATGGACCGCCTGCTGAAAACGCAGGAGGAGTTCGCCTTTGCCGCCACCGCCGCCATGGCAGGCCGGACCGTCCGCGTGTTGGTCGAGGCTGCTGGCCGCAATGAGGGCACCGTCAACGGACGCCTCGACAACAATCTGGTCGTGGAGTTCAAGGCCCCTGAAAGTCTTATCGGCCAGTGGGCCGACGTCCACATCACCGGCTCGCGCGCCGCACTGCTTGTGGGCGAGCTTGCTGAATAAACCTATACATTATATTTATATTTATAAGGAGAATTTTACAATGGATTGCATTGATCTTTTCAAGAAAGCCGCCGCTGCCCTGCAGACTGACCCCCGCTACCTGGAGCTGGACGCTGCCCGCCGTGAGAACGACATGGACGAGGAGCTGCAGAACATGATCGGTGAGTTCAACCTCGCCCGCCTCGACCTGAACAATGAGAGTGCCAAGGCCGAGACCGATGCCGCCCGCGTGGCCGAGCTGAACCAGCGCGTCAACGACCTGTACAGCCAGATCATGGCCAGCGAGGGCATGGTCCGCTACAACGCCGCCAAGGCCGAGTGCGAGGCAATGGTCAGCCACATTGACGCTATCATCAACACCGCTATGAACGGCGGCGACCCCATGACCGTGCAGGCCCCCACCGGCGGCTGCACCGGCAGCTGCTCCACCTGCGGCGGCTGCCACTAAAGCTTGAGGCGCGGGGCAGAGAGGCCGTAGGGGCGCATTCTATATGCGCCCGCAGCACTGTACGCAGCCGCATACCTTCCGGGCGGATATGGAATCCGCCCCTACAAGAACAACATACCAACAAGAATCAACAGGAGTGTGAAACATGGCCGAGCAAGCAGTATCGCCCATGATGCAGCAGTATTTTGAAATCAAAAAACAGCATCCCAACGAGATTCTGTTCTATCGCGTCGGTGACTTCTATGAAATGTTCTACGACGACGCGCTGACGGCTTCGCGGGAGCTGGAGCTGACGCTGACCGGCAAAAACTGCGGTAAGGAAGAACGCGCCCCTATGTGCGGCGTGCCGTTCCACTCCTACGAGACTTACATGGCGCGCCTGGTCGCCAAGGGCTACAAGGTCGCCATCTGTGAGCAGATGGAGGATCCAGCCCTCGCCAAGGGTCTTGTCAAGCGCGACATCATCCGCGTTGTTACGCCCGGCACGGTCATTGAAAGCAGCATGCTGTCCGAGGATAAAAACAACTATCTGGCGAGCATTTACTGCAAGCGCACCCGCGGCCGCTGGCGTGCGGGCGTCTGCTTTGCGGACGTTTCCACCGGCGAGGCCTATGCCACCGAGCTGAACGCTGAAAAAATCGGCGGAGCCATCATCACCGAGCTGTGCCGCTATATGCCCAGCGAGATCTTGATCTGCCCGCCGATGCTTGACTTTAAAGATGTCACGACCTACATCAAGCAGCACACAAACGCCCTGGTCGAGCTGCGCGAGGATGCCTGCTTTAAGGACGCCGTCATGGAGCAGACCATGGCCGACCAGTTCGGCACCGACTGGCACACGACCCTCGGCTATGAGAAGGACGCGCTTGTCCCGTATGCTGTGGCGGCGCTTCTCAACTACCTGCACGAGACCCAAAAGCACGGCGTTGAGCGCATCAAGACTGTGCAGAACTACGCTGACGCACAGTATATGCGCCTGTCGCCTGTGACCCGCGCAAATCTGGAACTGACCGAGACGATGCGCGGGCGCGAGAAGCGCGGCACGCTGCTCTGGGTGCTCGACAAGACCGAAACCTCGATGGGCAAGCGCCTGCTGCGCTCCTGGATCGAGCAGCCCCTTGTGGACGCCGAGGCCATCAACGCGCGGCTCTGTGCGGTGCAGGCGCTCTATTCTGCCAGCATCGCCCGCGCCGATTTGAAAGAAGCCCTCGGCCATGTCTTTGACATTGAGCGGCTGACGACCCGCATTCTCTACGGCTCCGCCACTCCGCGCGAGGTCAAGGCACTGGGGGATACCTGCGCCATGCTGCCCCAGGTCAAGGCCCAGGCTGCGGCCTGCGGTGCGCCGCTGCTGACGCAGCTGGCTGACCAGATCGACCTGCTCGAGGATGTTTTGCAGAACATCCAGACCGCCCTTGTGGATGACCCGCCCGCCAACATGAAGGACGGCGGCGCTATCCGCGCGGGCTTCAACAGCGAGGTCGATGAGCTGCGCGACATCATGCACGGCGGCAAGGGGTATCTGTCAAACCTTGAGGCCCGCTACCGCGAGGAAACCGGCATCCCCAAGCTGAAGATCGGCTTCAACAAGGTGTTCGGCTACTATATTGAGGTCAGCCGCTCCTACACCGACTCGGTGCCTGATACCTTCACCCGCAAGCAGACGTTGACGACGGGCGAACGCTACATCACGCCCGAACTGAAGGAGCTGGAAAATAAGATCCTCGGCGCGAACGAGCGCCTGCTGGTTCTGGAACACCAGCTGTTTGCCGACCTGCTTTCGTCGATCTCCGCCGAGGTCGTCCGCATTCAGCGCACGGCATCGGCTGTGGCCCAGCTCGATGTGCTGGCAGGCTTTGCCGAGGCGGCGCTGCAAAACAACTACGTCATGCCAAACGTGGATGAGAGCGGCGTTATGGAGATCAAGGAGGGCCGCCACCCGGTCATTGAACAGATGCTCAAGGGCAGTCTGTTTGTGCCCAACGATACGATGCTCGACGAGGACGAGAATCGGATGCTGCTCATCACCGGCCCGAACATGGCCGGTAAATCTACGTACATGCGCCAGAATGCGCTGATTGCCCTGATGGCGCAGATCGGCAGCTTTGTGCCTGCCGCCGCGGCGCATATCGGCGTGGTGGATGCCATCTTCACCCGCGTCGGCGCGTCGGATGACCTCGCCGCCGGGCAGTCGACCTTCATGGTCGAGATGACCGAGGTTGCGGAGATCCTGAAAAACGCGACGAAGGACAGCTTGGTGATTCTGGATGAAATTGGCCGCGGCACTTCGACGTTTGACGGCATGAGCATTGCGCGCAGTGTGGTAGAATTTATCTGCGAGAACATCGGCTGCAAGACGCTGTTCGCCACGCACTACCACGAGCTGACGAGCATGGAGCAGGATATTCACGGCGTCAAAAACTATAATATCGCCGTCAAAAAGCGCGGCGAGGACATCACGTTTTTGCGCCGCATTGTGGCAGGCCCCGCCGACGACAGCTACGGCATCGAGGTCGCGAAGCTCGCGGGTCTGCCCGGCAGCGTGACAAAGCGCGCCCACGCCGTGCTGCGCCAGCTGGAGGCAAGCGCACCGGGACGCAATAACACGATGCAGCTCGATTTTGACACCGTCGAGGCTTACAACAACCCCAGCGTACCCAGCGAGGTCGTCGAAAAACTCCACAATGTAGACATTGAGACACTGACCCCGCTGGAGGCGCTGAACTTCCTGTACGAGCTGAAAAATACACTGGACAAAGACTAAAGGCAGGTGAAAACCATGGCGGAAATTCGTGTACTGGACAAGCATACCGCGGAGCTGATCGCAGCGGGCGAGGTCGTCGAACGGCCCGCCTCCGTGGCGAAGGAGCTGCTGGAAAATGCCATCGACGCAGGCGCGACGCAGATCACGCTGTCGGCGGTGCGCGGTGGCATCCAGCAGCTGCAAATCGTAGATAACGGTTCAGGCATAGAAGCGGAATATATCGATAAAGCGTTTATCCGCCATGCCACCAGCAAGATCGCGACGGCGGAGGATCTCGGGCACATCCATACCTTGGGCTTCCGCGGCGAGGCACTTGCCTCCATTGCCAGCGTTGCCCGCGTCGAGGTGCTGACCCGCACAGAGGCCGACGAGTACGCCTGCTGCTACCGCATCGAAGGCGGCGAGGAGCGTGGGATGGAGCCCGGCGCACGCCCCGTCGGCACGACCATCACGGTCAGTGACCTGTTTTACAACACGCCCGCCCGCATGAAGTTTTTGAAAAAGGACGCCAGCGAGGGCACGTTTGTGGCTGAGACCGTCCTGCACGCGGCGCTGTCCCACCCGGAGATCAGCTTCCGCTATCTGCGCGACGGCAAGCAGCAGTATGTGACCCCCGGCGACGGCGACCTGCGCAGTGCGGTCTACGCGGTCCTGGGCCGTGAATTTGCCCGCGACCTGCTGCCCGTGGACGGCGGCAGCGAGCTGTACCATGTGACCGGCCTGGTCACGCCGCCGCGTGCCTGCCGCGCCAGCCGCGGTGCGCAGCATTTCTTTGTTAATGGCCGCTACGTCAAAAACCGCACAATGATGGCGGCGCTCGAAAACGCCTACAAGGGCACGATGATGCAGGGCAAGTTCCCGGGCGCGGTGCTCATGCTGGAGCTGCCGCCCGACATGGTCGATGTCAACGTCCACCCGGCGAAAACCGAAATTCGCTTTGCGAAAGAGAGTGACGTCTTTGACGCTGTCTACCGTGCCGTGCGCGCCGCGCTGGCAACGCCCGGCAGCGGCGAGTGCCGCTTTGAGATGGGCCACACCGCGCCCGAAGAAAAGTCCGGGCAGACCGTGATGCAGCCCGCCGCCCCGGCACCTGCCGCGCGGCCCGCTGCGACCCAGCCGAAAAAGGGCGGCTTCACGACGCTGTCCGCGGCAGAATACCGCGCTTTGAACGGTCTGACCGCGCCCGTGCCTGCGCGCCCGCTGCCGACGGCGCAAGGCATTCAGAATGCACAGGGCACACAGCCTGTCCCGGGCGTGCTGGAGGCACAGTCCCCGAAGCCCGCCTACACGGCGGGGCCCGCACCGAGACCGCTGACCCCGGTCACGCCGGTGACGGCGGTTGAAACGCCCGCGTCGGAGCCCGTAACGATTCCCGCCCCGCAGCCGATGCCCCACGCCGTCAGCGATGACACGGTGCTGGACATCCTGCCGGAGCTGCCCGACGAGGCCCCCGCGACAGACCCCGAGACGGATTACGTTCGGAATGACCCGCATGCTTTAAGCGCTCTGCCCGACATGGTCAGCACACGTCCCGAGCAGACGACGCTGACCCCGCCGCCTGCAAGCGAGCCGCTGCGCCTTGTCGGCGAGGTGTTCAAGACCTATATCATCACCGAGCGCGGCAGTGAGCTTTGCCTTATCGACAAGCACGCTGCGCATGAGCGCATTCTGTTTGAACAGCTGGCCAGGGACTACGGCAGCGTGCCGTCCCAGATGCTGCTCGTCCCCGTGCAGGTCAATCTGACCGCCGCGGAAAAACAGGCCGTTTTGCAGAACCTTGACCTTCTGACCGATGCCGGCATCGAGGCCGAGGACTTCGGCGGCTCGACGGTTGTCGTGCGCGCCGTGCCCGCGGACGTGCCGGTGGACGATGTAGAGGATATGATCGTGGAGCTGGCGGCAAAGCTCGCCGACGGCGGACGCGACGCCCTGCGTGAAAAGACCGAGTGGGTGCTGCATTCCATCGCCTGCCGCGCGGCCATCAAAGCGGGGGACCGCACGAACGCCGCCGAGATGCTCGCGCTGGCCCAGCGCATCATGGACGGCACGGTCCCGCCGTTCTGCCCGCACGGGCGGCCCTGCGTATTGAAAATCACCCGGAAGGAGCTGGAAAAGCAGTTTGGCCGACTTGTCTAAACCCCGCGTCGTCGCCGTCGGCGGGCCGACGGCCAGCGGCAAGACCGCACTTTCCGTCGCGTTGGCCAGAGCCTTTGACGGTGAGATCATCAACGCAGACTCGATGCAGATTTACAAAAATCTCGACGTAGGCACGGCGAAGCCGAGTGCGGAGGAGCGGCAGGGGATACCGCATTATCTTTTGGACTTTCTGTCGCCGGAGACCCCCTACAGCGTGGCGGACTTCACCGCCACCGCTGACCCGCTGATACGGGACATCACGGCCCGCGGCAGACTGCCCCTCGTCGTGGGCGGCACGGGGCTGTATATCACCAGTCTTTTGAGCGGTATGGCGTTTGCCCCGGAAAAGACCGACCCCGCCATCCGCGCCCGATTACAGGCGCGGGCGGACACTGAGGGCGGCGCGGCACTTTACGCCGAGCTGCAAAGGATCGACCCCGACTACGCCGCTCAGGTCCACCCAAACAACCTGCCGCGCGTCATCCGCGCACTGGAGCTGTTTGAAGCCACAGGCCGCCGCATGAGCGACCAGCGCCGCGAGGCCAGGCCCGCCGAGGCACCCTACCATGCGCTCTGCCTCTGCCTGACCTGCCGGGACCGCGCAGTGCTGTACAGCCGCATTGACCGCCGCGTGGACGAAATGGTCGAAAACGGTGTGCTGGACGAAGCAAGACAGGTCTACGACCACCGCGATGCTTACCGCACGGCGGCGCAGGCCATCGGCTACAAGGAATTCTTCCCGTACTTTGAGGGCACGGCCAATCTGACCGAATGCACCGAGCGTCTCAAGCAGGCAACGCGCAACTACGCCAAGCGCCAGCTGACCTGGTTCCGCCGTCAGAACGACGCGGTGTGGCTCTATCTGGATGAGGAGGATGTCACCGAGCGCGCCTGCACGCTGGTGCGGGCCTTTTTGCACAACGAAGAATAACGGAAAGGAGGGTGCACCGTGAGCAACCGGCAGGACCGCCCGCTGGCAAAAAAACTTTTACACGCGCTGGGTCTGCTGGCACTGGCACTCTTCCTGCTGTATGTTGCCGTCCAGTTCGTGCTGATCTTCCATCGGTCCTACAAGACCGAGACCGCCATCCGCTACACGCTGGCCGAAAGCCTGAACCTGACCGGCGTTGTGGCATTTGACGCTGTGGATGTGCCGGGCAGCGGCAATCTCGGTTATCTTGTGCAGGATGGCGAGCGCGTGACGAACGGCACGGTGGTAGCCGAATGCTACACCGATGACACCCAAGGCCTACAGCGTGAGCGTCTGGACCGGCTCGAGCGCTCCATCACGCTGCTTACGAAGTCGCAGAATTCTGCCGGCAGTGAGCTTTCGGTGCTGACAAACCAGACGAAGCAGGCGTTGTACAACCTGCTGGATAAGCTGGACACTGCCCAGTATACCGGCATCTCCGACGCGCAGGACAGCTTTCTGCTGGCCCAGAACCGTCTGCAGATCAGCACCGGGCAGACGGCGGATTTCTCCCAGTCCATCGCAGCGCTGCAGACCGAGTACGACGGCATCAAGGCACAGCTCGACACACTGCAGACCGTCACCGCCACAACGAACGGCTATTTCAGCCGCACGGAGGCCTCGCCCGCCATCCGGACGGACTGCCGGGCGCTGGCCGATGCCGACCCGGCCACGCTGCAAAAAATGCTGGCAGACGGCTTCCCGGCGGCGGATACAAACCGCGCCGGACAGATCGCGACGGGCTTCAGCTGGAAATTCTACGCGGTCTGCGATTTGGATACCGCCGCACGGTTCGACGGTCTGTCCACGGTGAAAATCAGCGTACCCGGCAAGCAGAACACCCCGCTTTCCGCCACGGTGGAGGAAGTCAACGAGGACAAGGACAACGGCATTGCCAAGATCGTGCTGCAATGCCAGACCATCAGCGCCGAGGTCCTGGGCCTGGGCTGCGAGACCGTGCAGGTCGATTTAAAAACCTACGAGGGCATCCGCATCGACAAGGCGGCGCTGCATATCGTGAATGGCCAGCGCGGTGTCTATGTCAAGTACGGCAACCTGCAGCGCTTTTTGAAGATCACAACGCTGTATGAGAACGACAACTACATTCTTGTCCCGGAGGACGGCAAGCTCGGCAGTGCAAATGAGGTGCGCCTCTATGATGAGATCATCGTGCAGGGCACAAATTTGGAGGATGGCAAACTATTGTAACGAAAATACGCCGTTTGTATTGACAAGACTGCCAAAAAAGAAGATAATATTTAATGTATATCGCTGTAATAACGCGCTGACGTAAACGGCGCTTTCTGATCAAAGGAGTTTTACGACCATGTCCATGCTTGACAGTTTGAGAAGCAAGCTCGGTATCGACCCCGAAGCGGATTCCTATGTAGATGACACTGAAGAGAATGTTTTCCCCGGCGGGCAGGGGGCTGCAGCTGCGCAGGAGTATACCCAGCAGCAGGAGATCAAACAGCACAGCAATAAGGTCGTGAACATCAACGCGACGACCCAGCTGCAGGTCGTTCTGGTCAAACCGGAGCGCTTTGACGATGCGTCCAGCATTGCGGACCAGCTCAACGCCAAGCATACTGTGGTGCTGAATCTGGAGTCTGCCAGCAAAGAGGTCTCCCGCCGTCTGATCGACTTCCTGTCCGGTGTAGCGTATGCCAACAACGGCCAGATCAAGCGCGTGGCGACCAGCACCTTCATTATTACGCCGTACAACGTTGATATTATGGGTGACCTGCTCGACGAGCTGGAAAACAATGGCGTCTTCTTCTGATACCGCCAATGCGGTGCGCGGCTTTGTGCCGCCGCAGAATGACGACGAGCGCCGCCTGATGCGCCGTGTCGAGGAGCTGTGCCGCGTTGCGGTAAGCCGCAGCATCCCGCGTTATACGGGCTTTCTCTCGGACCGGGAGCAGAGCCTGGCGCAGGCCGCCTGCAACAAGGCCGGGTGCAGTTGCATCCGCTTTTGGGGCGGCTTTGACGCGGCAGAACGCCGGGTACTCTGTATTGAGCCGCCCGACGCCTGGCAGGAAGAACCGCTGGCCTACCTGCAATGCACCGCTTACGGGGATAAGCTGCCGACCCACCGGGATTATCTCGGTGCGATTCTGGGCCTTGGCCTTGAGCGCAGCTGCGTGGGGGATCTGCTGGCAGACCCCGAGCGTGAGGACACATTTTACGCGGTGATCCTCGCCGACAAGCGGGAATTTATAAACGCGGAGCTGACCGGTGCAGGGCACTGCACCGTGCATACTGCGTGCATCGACGCACTGCCCGCCCGTCTGGCCGAAAGCCGCGGACGCACCCTGCAGGAGGCTACCGTGCCGTCCCTGCGTGCGGACGCGGTGCTGGCAGCCATGCTGCACACCTCCCGCACCCGCGCGGCAGAATATATCGCCGCAGGCCGTGTGGAGATCAACCACCTGCCGTTGAAGGCCGCCCACGAGACCGCCTACGCCGCGGATATTTTTACAGTGCGCGGTGTGGGGCGCTTCAAGCTGGCGGCCATCGGCGGCAAAAGCCGCAAGGATCGTCTGTTCATATCCTTTTACCAATATTGAGCGCAGGATCGCCCGCAGCGCTGCGGGCAGGGAATAACGGGGCCGTGTGCCCCGCATACAGGAGGAAAGCCGTCATGATCTCTTCCGAGGATGTCCGCCACGTCACATTTGACAAAGCGTTCCAGGGCTATCGCCGTGAGGATGTGGATGATTATCTCAAGCAGGTCGCCCAGGCAATGGACGACCTGGCTGCCCAGAATGATGATTTGCAGAAAAAGCTCGTCATGCTGGCCCAGCGCATTGAAAAATACCGAACGATGGAAAACTCCCTGAGTACGTCGATGATCAACGCCCAGCGCATGGGGGACAGTATTATCCACGAGTCCAAGCAGAAAGCGGCGGAGATCATCCGCTCGGCCAACATCAAGGCGGAGGACCGTGAGCAGCGCGCCCGCGATGACGTCGAGCTGGCCAAGCAGGAGATCGTCACGCTCAAGGGTGAGGCAGACAGCTTCAAGCGTTCACTGATCGAGATGTACCGCAAGCATATCAACCTTATCAATAAACTGCCCGATTACACCAGACGGCCCGAGGATGAACCCGTTCCGCCGCCGTCCCCGGCCCCGGAGCAGGCCACTGCCCCTGCGGCAGAGCCGCAGCCCGCTGCGCAGGCCCCGGCCTACACGGCCCCCGCAGCCCAGCCCGTGCCGGAGCCGACGGAAAGTGCCCAAGCTCAGGGCGAAAAGGTAGACACGGTGGAATTTGCCATCGCGCCGCACCCGGAGGAGCCGGAGGAAGCCGAACCCGCCCCGATCCCCGTGGAGGAGCCCGCCATCGACGAGACGCGGTTCCAGGATGTCTCCGGCCTGTATGACGAGCCGGAGGCCAAGCCTGCCCGCCGCCGCAAGGCCGGTACGACCAGGCGCACGACCCGCAAAAAGGCAAGTGACGAACCGCAGGAGGAGCTGAATTCCCCGGCGTTCGATAACTTTGAAGGCGTTGACTTTGACAGCTGACGCCCGATGTGATATAACTAAAGAATCCAATAAATAGAGGAGAGTAGGAAACTTTGGCGCAGAACTACAACGACACCATCCATAAGATGCAGACCCCGTTTGAAATGCGGGCCGGTCTGCCGAAGAAGGAACCCAAAATGCTCGAGGACTGGGAGCAGAACCATGTCTATGAGCAGATGATTAAGAACAACGAGGGCAAGCCGCAGTACATCCTGCACGACGGCCCTCCGTATGCCAACGGCAATATCCACATGGGTACGGCCCTGAACAAGATCATCAAGGACATCATCATCCGCTATAAGAACATGTCCGGCTTCCAGGCACCCTACGTGCCCGGCTATGACACCCACGGCCTGCCCATCGAGCTGAAGGCGCTGAGCTCCCTCGGCGACAAGAAGGCCGGTGTCTCCAAGCTGGAGCTGCGCCAGATCTGCAAGGAGTTTGCCACCGAGCACATCGGCGTCATGAACGAGCAGTTCAAGCGTCTGGGCGTGCAGGGCGACTTTGAGAACCCCTACCTGACCCTGCGCCCCGAGTTTGAGGCCCGCCAGGTCGAGATCTTCGGCGAGATGGCCAGGAAGGGCTACATCTACAAGGGCATGAAGGCCGTGTACTGGTGCCCCGAGGACCGTACCGCCCTGGCCGAGGCTGAGATCGAGTACGCCGAGGACGAGTGCGATTCCATCTATGTCCGCTTCAAGCTGACCGACGACCCCAACGGCGTGCTGGCCAAGCACAACATCCCGCTGGACAAGGCATGGATCGTCATCTGGACGACCACCACCTGGACACTGCCCGCCAACGTCGCGACCTGCCTGAACCCCAATCTGGAATATGCCTTCGTCAAGATCGGTGACGCCTACCACATCATGGCCCGCGAGCTCGTTGAGTCCACGATGAAGGGCTGCCATATCGACGAGTACGAGGTCCTGCCCGAGACTGTTCTCGGCAGTGAGCTCGAGCTCATGCAGTATCAGCATCCGTTCCTTGACCGCAAGGGCCTGGTCATTCTGGGCGACCACGTCACGCTGGAAGGCGGCACGGGCTGCGTCCACACCGCTCCCGGCCATGGTGTTGAGGACTTTGAGGTCTGCGTCAATCACTATCCGCAGGTTCCCGTTGTCGTTCCCGTGGACGACGCGGGCCGCCTGACCGCCGAGGCGGGCGAGAAGTTTGCCGGTCTCAAGGTCTGGGACGCCAACAAGGTCATTCTGGAGCACATCAAGGAGAGCGGCCATCTGATGGGTGTGCAGCACATCACCCACCAGTACCCGCATTGCTGGCGCTGCCATCATCCCATCATCTTCCGTGCTACCGAGCAGTGGTTCTGCTCCATCGACGCCTTCAAGGAGGACGTCTACAAGGCCATTGACAGCGTGCACTGGCAGCCGGCGTGGGGCCATGACCGCATGGCCGGTATGGTCCGTGACCGCAGTGACTGGTGCATCAGCCGCCAGCGCGTCTGGGGCGTGCCCATCCCGGTATTCTACTGCAAGAAGTGCGGCAAGTACCATATCACCGATGCCTCCATCAAGGCTGTGTCCGACCTGTTCCGCAAGGAGGGCAGCGACGCCTGGTACAAGTACGATGCCAACGACATCCTGCCCAAGACCGAGGTCTGCGAGTGCGGTGCCTCCGACTGGGAGAAGGACCCCGACATCATGGACGTCTGGTTCGACTCCGGCTCCACCTGGAGCGCTGTCTGCCGTGAGCGCCCCGAGCTGCGCTGGCCCGTTGATATGTATATGGAGGGTGCCGACCAGTTCCGCGGCTGGTTCCAGTCCAGTCTGCTGACCAGCGTCGCCACCCAGGGTGTGGCCCCGTACCGCGAAGTCCTGTGCCACGGCTGGGTCGTCGATGCCCAGGGCAAGCAGATGCACAAGTCCGCCGGCAACGGCATGGAGCCCAGTGAGATCATCCGCGACTACGGTGCTGACATCATCCGTCTGTGGGTCGCTTCCAGCGATTACACCGTCGACGTCCGCGCCGGTAAGGAAATTTTCCGCCAGCTGTCCGAGGCATACCGCAAGATGCGCAACACGGCCCGCTTCATGCTGGGCAATATCAGCGACTTTGATCCCGCGAAGGATATGGTCGATGATGACCAGCTGTTCGAGATCGACCACTGGGCACTCGAGGCCTGCAACAAGCTGACCGCCACCATGCGCGATGCCTACGAGCACTACGACTTCAGCCGTGCCTACCACGCGCTGTACAACTTCTGCGTCATTGATATGTCCAACTTCTACATGGACGTCATCAAGGATCGTCTGTACTGCGCAGATGACCACGCACGCCGCTGTGCACAGACCGCGCTGTACCGCATCCTGGTCGACTTTACTAAGCTGCTGGCACCCATCCTGTGCTTCACCAGCCAGGAGATCTGGAGCTACATCCCGAAGCTGGACGGCATGAAGGACTATGTTGTCTTTGAGCAGATGCCCGAGGCCAAGGCTGCCGCCGATGAGGCGTTTGAAGCTAAGTGGGACCGCATCATGGCCATCCGCGACGACGTCAAGAAGGTGCTGGAGCAGGCCCGTGCCGATAAGGTCATTGGCTCTGCGCTGGAGGCCGGTCTGACGCTGTACTGCAGCAAGGAGGTCTACGACTTCCTGAACGCCATCCCGATGGATGAGTTGGCTGACCTGTTCATCGTCTCCCACGTTGACCTTGTCGAGGGTGAGGGCGGCGTCAAGGGCCTGGTCGAGGGTCTCGGCGTCAGCGCTGCCCATGCGGCTGGCAACAAGTGCCTGCGCTGCTGGAAGTACGAGACTACCGTCGGTGAGGACGGCCTCTGCCCGCGCTGCGCTAAGGTCTTGAAGCAGTAAATTTACTCTACCGTCAGCGGTGCTTATACGTTTAAGCACCGCTGATTTTTTCGGATAAGGTGTTGTATGATTTCTGGTTTGTTATCGCTGGCAGGAGCGGCCATTCTGGTCGTCATTGACCAGCTCATCAAGCACTGGGCCACGGCGGCGCTGCTGCCGGTGGGCAGCATGGACGTGCTGCCCGGCGTTGTGGAGCTGCGCTACTGCCTGAATGACGGCATGGCGTTTTCGATGCTGGCCGGTAAGCAGGGACTGCTCATCGGCATGACGTCGGTCATGCTGCTGGCTGTCCTTATCATGCTGTTCGTGCGCAAAATGCCGCTGACAGAGCGCGCAGCCTGGACGCTGGTACTGGGCGGCGGCGTGGGCAACCTCATTGACCGCGTGCTCAACGGTGTGGTCGTGGACTACATCAACGTGCTGTTCATGCGGTTTGCCATCTTCAATTTTGCGGACATCTGCGTCTGTGTCGGCGTCGGCCTGCTGATGCTCGCCGTGCTGCTGGACTCTTTCAAAAAGGATAAGACCGCAGAGCCAAAGGCGGACGAAGATGGAGCGGCTTGAGCTTACCGCAGCCCCCGGCGACAGCGGACGCCTGGACGCCTGGCTGGCCGGGCAGTGCCCGACGCTGTCCCGCAGTGCGCTGCAAAATCTGATCGAGCAGGGGCTTGTGACCTGCGGCGGCGCGCCCGTCAACAAAAAGGATAAGGTGGCGCCCGGCAAAGTCTACGCCATCGACCTGCCTGACCCGCAGCCCATCGAGGCCCGGCCCCAGAACATCCCGCTGGACATTGTGTACGAGGACGACGACCTGCTCGTTGTCAACAAGCCTAAGGGCATGGTCGTGCACCCGGCCCCCGGCAACCCGGACGGCACGCTCGTCAACGCGCTGCTTTACCACTGCGCGGGGCAGCTGTCGGGCATCGGTGGGGCCATCCGCCCGGGCATCGTCCACCGCATTGACAAGGACACGAGCGGCCTTCTCGTCGTTGCCAAAAACGATGCCGCCCATCAGGCGCTCAGCGCCCAGATGAGCGTACACAGCATCCACCGCGTCTACCATGCCGTGGTGTACGGTAATCTCAAGGAGGACGAGGGCTTTGTGGAAAAGTGGCTCGGACGCGACCCGCGGGACCGTAAGAAAATGGCCGTCCTGGCCGAGAACGCGGCGGGGGCCAAGTATGCCTACACGGGCTGGCAGGTGCTGGAACGCTGCGGCAATTTCACGTACATTGCGTGCAAATTAAAGACCGGACGCACCCATCAGATTCGTGTACACATGGCCTCGACGGGGCATCCGTTGGCAGGGGATGCTGTGTACGGCCCCAAAAACTGCATCAAATCGCTGAATGGCCAGTGCCTGCACGCCAAGGAGCTGGGCTTTGTCCACCCGCGGACAGGGGAGTGGATGCAGTTTGATTCGCCCTTGCCGCCCTATTTTACAGAGTTTCTGACACGGTTAAGAAAGGAACATCGCGCATGAAACCACCCCTAAGCGATACCCTTGTGATCTGTGATATGGATAATACGCTGCTGACGGCCAAGGAGGGCATCCCCGCCTGCAACCGCGCGGTCATCCAGCTGTACACCGGCATGGGGGGGCTTTTCACGGTGGCAACGGGCCGCCCGCCGGAGTCCATCCGCGCGGCGCTGGGGAACATCCGCCTGTCGCTGCCGGCCATCTCCTGCAACGGGGCGCTGCTGTATGATTTCTCCGCCGAGTCGGTGCTGCACCGCTCGACGCTGAACCGCGAGCAGGCGACGACGGCTATCCTTGACATCCTGAACAAGTTCCCGCATATAGGCGTGGAGGTCATGGCCGGAAACGGCGAGATGTTCGTCATCCATGCCAATGAGGTGACCCACGCCCATCAGGTGGACGAGCACCTCGGCAGCATTGCCTGCCCGGTGGAGAGCGTGCCTGACGGCTGGGTCAAGGTCGTCTTTGCCTCCGACCCGGAGAGCATCCGCAAGCTGGGCCAGTACGCCAAGACGCGGTACTACGGGCGGGAAAACTACTTCCTGGCCACGAACAGCATTTACTTAGAGATCATGCCCAGCGGCGTCAGCAAGGCCAGCGGTCTGCATGACCTGTGCGCCCTCATGAGCAAATCCATGAAGAACACCGTCGTTATCGGTGATTACTACAATGACCTGGAGATCATGCGGGAGGCCGGCTACGCCGTGGCTGTCGCCAACGCACCGGCAGAGGTCAAGGCTGCCGCCGACCATGTGACGACCTGCACCTGCGCCGAGGGCGCAGTGGGGGAGTATCTGTACAGCCTGATCGGCAGGGCCGAAGGACGTGAGGTTTGACGATGAAGGTCAGCGAACTGATGAACCCCAAGGGCGTACTGCTCTATGCAAAGATCGATAACTCTGCCGACGCGCTCGGCATTCTGGTCGAGCTGCAGGAGGGCATCGGCGTTATCACCAACGGCAATGCCTACTACAATGCGGTCAGCTACCGGGAAACGTTCGGCGGCACAACGGCCATCGGGGGCGGCATTGCGCTGCCACACGCCTGCAACGCGGGCGTGTCCGCACCGGGCATCTCGGCGCTGCTGCTGCGCCGCGGTGTTGACTGGGGCGCACCGGACGGGAAACCTGTGGACCTTGTGTTCATGATCGCTGTTCCGCCGGGCAGTGAGAGCCTGCATCTGCAGATCCTGGCGCGGCTCGTAAACCTTATGAGCCGCAGCGACCTTGTGGAAAGCCTGCGCACAGCCAGCAACCCCCACCGCTTTGTGGAGCTGATCGCCAAGGCGGAAAACGCCTGCTTTGCGGAATAA
>PPYE01455152.1_pt1 | contig 19379 bp, 23 predicted proteins | sample 1559881 | NCBI WGS metagenome assembly PPYE01 (sample SAMN08240022, study PRJNA423297) | Human gut metagenome, whole genome shotgun sequencing project. | reverse complement strand
TTCGCACGCGCGTATAAGGACGGAAAAAGGAAGGAACCCATACGAAAACAGCAGACGGAAAACAAGAAAAGACGGAAAACAAGAAAATCCGAAGGACAACCGGACACCGCAAGCCAGGGCAGGGCAAGGAATGGACAGGAAAACAGCTACGAAAAACGCAGTACGATATACACAACACACACAAGTGAGTTTTCAAAAGCTATTGCCACTGCTGAAAAACTCCAGGAAAGAAAAAGCAGAGAAGAATGTCCTTATTCAAGTACGCGCCAACCAGAGTCTGAATGTAAAATTCATAAAGAAGACTACATATTTTGCACCTCCCCCTCTACCGCACATACACACTTGATAATTATTATTTGAAAAAAGTTCTATAATAATTTGGTTTATATTATAAACTATATTACATTTGTAAAGTATTTAAGTAAAATAAACTTTTGTCATTCAACCTATAAAACATCATAACAATGAAAACAAACACAATATTTTACAAGAAGCGTGCCACTATCCTGGCATGTGCCACACTAGCTATTCCGAGATTTGCTACTGAAAGTATAGCACAGACCACTAACTTTATATCACCATAAGTAAGAAATAAAGCCTATGAAAACAAACCAAAACAACGAAAAGACAGTTCCAACCCAGGAACAAATCGAAGCAGCATGCCGGCAAAGTGCCCGTCATTTTTGGAATTGGCTAATACAAAAAACAGGCTAGAAACCAATTGTGGCATGCCATTCCTCTTTTGGGGATATACCACCCTCTTTGTCAGCCTGCTGGTCTGGTTTCTGGTAGTAACTACCGGGAATTATTATTGGCAATACCTATGGTTCTTACTCCCTATCATCGCAGGAACAGGAACTTACCTCTCTACACGTAATCAGCAGCCGGGTATCAAGACTCATTTGGACAAAGTAATCAATTATATTTGGTTGGTATTCGGCATAACCGGCTTTCTGATATCCATGCTCGCCATGTTTTTCTGGCAACTTCCCATCCTGTTCATAATCCTTCTGCTGATGGGCATGGGGACTACACTAACAGGACTGGTGGTAGGTTATAAAACTGTCACTATTTGCGGCACACTGGGAGCGTTAAGCTCCATCGGATGCCTTTTTTATCCAGGTCCAAACCAGATATTAATCTTCGCTCCTGTCTTTATTTTCATGATGGTTATTCCGGGACATGTATTGAATCATGCTGCCCGTAAACAAAAAAAATCGTAACTTTGCGCCTATGTTCAAAGAATTGAATCCATTACTACATTCCGAACTGAGACTTGCCGTGATGTCCATACTGGTTTCAGTGGAAGAGGCCGAGTTCAGCTATCTGAAACAACAGACAGGAGCGACGGCAGGTAATCTGAGTGTGCAAATAGACAAGCTGAACAAGGCTGGCTATGTAGAAGTCATCAAGACTTTCAAGGGAAAAATGCCTTGTACCATTTGTAAGATTACACTAAAAGGGCTTGAAGCCTTTGAAGAATATGTAGACGCATTAAAAAGCTATATAAACATCAATACATAACAGATCATATCATTATTTGTCACATCCACAAACCTGTTTGAATAAATACTGTTTAACATCTTGATTGACAAGTATTCTGGAACTTACCATCCCAAGATGATTATATGGGATAACTTTCTATTATCCCATATAATTTTTTAGAATAAACACCATAATAAAAGGTTTTGTAAATTTGTACCCGGAAGAGAGAACATCCTCTCCCACAAAAGTGTTTATATTATACAAACTTTAAATAATAGAATTATGGAATTTGTAACGAATGAAAAGCTGACAATCGTAGGCGCTGCCGGAATGATTGGATCGAACATGGCTCAAACTGCTATCATGATGGGTCTTACTCCCAATATTTGTTTGTATGACCCATACGCTCCCGGCCTGGAAGGTGTGGCAGAAGAACTATACCATTGCGGTTTCGAAGGCATGAACATCACATTCACTTCCGATATCAAGGAAGCTTTGACCGATGCTAAATATATTGTAAACTCAGGTGGTGCGGCACGTAAAGCCGGCATGACCCGTGAAGACTTGCTGAAAGGAAACGCAGCCATCGCTGAAGAATTCGGAAAAAATGTAAAGGCCTACTGTCCGGACGTAAAACATATCGTGGTTATTTTCAATCCGGCTGATATCACCGGTCTGATCACCTTATTATATTCAGGTTTGAAACCATCACAAGTTACAACCCTTGCCGCTCTTGACTCTACACGCTTGCGCAGCGAATTGTCCAAGCATTTCGGCATCGCTATGGATAACGTAGAAAACTGCCGCACGTATGGCGGTCATGGTGAGCAGATGGCTGTTTATGCTTCTACCGCTAAAGTAAACGGAAAAGCATTACTTGATATCATCGGCACTGATGCTTTGACAAAAGAACAATGGACCGAAATACAACAAAAAGTAACTAAAGGCGGTGCAAACATCATCAACCTGCGCGGCCGCTCTTCTTTCCAAAGCCCGTCCTATGTTTCTATCGAAATGATTGCCGCCGCTATGGGAGGAAAACCATTCCGCTGGCCTGCAGGAACTTACGTATCCAATGGTAAATTCGACCATATCATGATGGCCTGGGAAACTTCCATCACCAAGGATGGCTGCCACTTAAAAGAAGTGAAAGGCACGCCCGAAGAAGAAGCCGCATTAGAAAAAAGTTATGCACATCTTTGTGCTTTGCGTGATGAAGTGATTGCTATGGGAGTACTTCCTCCAGTTTCCGAATGGAACAAACTGAATCCTTATATTAAATAATTCTGATTACAATATTCCGTTAAAAACATCGCCGGGTTCACCCTTGGCGATGTTTTTTTTGTATCTTCGCACTCGCAATGATAGACCAACCCACCATAGACCGGATACTGGATGCCGCACAAATTGTAGATGTGGTATCCGAGTTTGTCACTCTGCGGAAACGCGGTGTGAATTTTGTCGGACTTTGTCCATTCCATGATGACAAAACCCCTTCATTCTATGTATCACCGGCCAAAGGATTATGCAAATGCTTCGCCTGTGGCAAAGGTGGAAATGCTGTCCATTTCGTTATGGAACACGAGCAGATGACCTATCCCGAAGCACTACGCTGGCTGGCAAAGAAATACAATATAGAAATAAAGGAACGCGAATTGACCGATGAGGAGAAACAAGTACAAAATATACGGGAAAGTCTCTTTGTTGTCAATGAGTTTGCCCGCGATTATTTTCAAAATATCCTCTACAATCACGCTGATGGAAAAGCCATTGCCATGTCTTATTTCCGCCAACGGGGCATCCGTGACGATATTGTCAAGAAATTCCAATTGGGATACAGCACTACCGCTCCTGACGCATTGGCACAAGAAGCCATGCGAAAAGGATATAAAAAAGAATTTTTGCTCAAGACCGGACTATGCTACGAAAAAGAAGATGGCAGTTTACGCGACCGTTTTTGGGGACGTGTGATATTTCCATGGTTTAACATCAGCGGAAAAGTGCTTGGCTTCGGCGGACGTGTACTGGACAGCCGTACCAAGGGAGTAAACCAAAAATACGTCAATTCGCCCGAATCCGAAATCTTCAGTAAACGAAAAGAACTATATGGCATTTATCAGGCTAAAGCTGCCATTGTAAACTGCCTGACGGAGATGATCCCGATAGTTTTTCCAGAAAACACAATGCCACGGAATTCAGAAAATACATTGATGATCACGAAGAGAACTTTATCCGTTTCAAGACCAACCTTTTACTAAAAGACGCACAAAGGGACCCCATCAAACGGGCCGGATTGATATCGGACATGGCACGAAGTATCGGACTGATTCCGGATAAAGTAATTCGATATACCTGCTTGACAGAATGTGCTACCCTCTTGAACGTAAACGAGCAAATTATTTTAGACGAGATCAAAAAGCATCTGCTTCAACGGGATGATAACTATCTGGAACAAATCAAGAAAGAAAAAGACGCATCCGCCACTACCGGCTCTCTGCCTCCAGCGGATACTCCTTTTCCTGCCGGCAGCATACCTCCTGCCGATATGCCCCCCCTAGGCGTGGATGATAATGTTCCCCCTCCGTTTCCTCCTGCAGAAGCAGAAGCGGGATATCAATCGTATATTCCCCAAGAAGGACGGGAAAAGTACGTTTTTTATGTAAAAGAGCAGTTACTGCTTCAAACTTTGATACGCCACGGAGAGAAAGTCATGTGCTATGTAGAAACGGAAGAAAATACGGAAACTCCTCTTACTGTGATAGAATATATTTCTATGGATTTGAAACAGGATGAATTACAGTTCCATAATCCGTTGCACCGGAAAATACTGGCAGAAGCAGAAGCTCATCTGCATGACCCCAACTTCACGGCAGAGCGTTATTTTCTGGCTCATCCCGATCCTACAATCAGCAAACTGGCGGCAGATATGATAAATGATCGTTACCAACTGAGTAAAAGCAATTCACAAGCGATGGTTAAAGATGAAGAACGCTTACACGAATTGGTACCGCACCAACTTATCGACTTCAAACTTGCCATATTAGAAGAGGATATGAAATATACGCTGCAAGCATTGAACAAACCTGAAGTAGTAGCCAATGCCGATAAATGCCTTGAAGTTATGGCCCACTTTAAAGAATTAAGTGAATTACAAAAAATTATGGCCAAGCGTGCCGGCGACCGGGTAGTACTAAAATAAAGGCATAACTCCTTATCGGTTATGCCGTATCAAATTCATAAATTCCTCACGTGTTTTAGCCTGGTTAAACGCACCAGTGAAATCAGAAGTAGTAGTAATGGCATTTTGTTTCTCCACCCCGCGCATCTGCATGCACATGTGCTTGGCTTCGACCACTACCATCACTCCCAGCGGATTCAAGGTTTCCTGAATACATTCTTTTATTTGCAGTGTCATACGTTCCTGTACCTGCAACCGATGAGAAAACACATCCACTACCCGGGCAATCTTACTCAAACCGGTGATATAACCATTGGGAATATAAGCAACATGTGCCTTTCCATAAAACGGAAGCATATGGTGTTCGCACAAAGAGAAGAAATCAATATCTTTCACGATAACCATCTGACTATACTCTTCTTTGAATTTAGCTCCCAACAAAATGGCATGCGGATCTTGTTCATAACCGCGTGTCAATGTCAGCATAGCTTTGGCTACGCGCTCAGGAGTTTTCAGCAATCCTTCTCTTTCTACATCTTCACCCAATAGGGATAAAATACTCTGATAATGGCCTTTCAACTGTTCAATTTTCTCTGCTGACCATTCGGGATGCAATAGTTCTTCCATGTTATTAGTCCAGGGGAATATTAATTTGTTCACGAACAATAGATACTTCTTTAAAAACACCGGTAGCCTTCAGACGGCGCATGGCGGCATCCGCTTCCTCAATACTGCGGAAATCACCTACACGACACAGCCAACGAGGAGGCTGGAAATAGGCATAGACAGGCATATCGGGAAACTCCTCTTTCACCTTGGCAGCCACATTATTAGCTTCATTACGAGCCACCCGCGAATTGTTTCCTGCATAGACCTGAACCCGATACCCTCTGGCTTTCAACATTTTCTGCTCACCTCCCGTAACATTTCCTGTATAGATACTACCAATCAAGCCTGTTATTTTAGGATCTTGACGGATGGTTACAGTACCTTCTCCGGCACGGTTACGCTGCAAGCTTTCTACTATGTTCTGCTGTGCCAAAGCGGAAAGTCCGAGACTCAAAAAGAGTAGGATAAAAATGTATCTCATGTCGTTTTATGAATTTAAGTAAATCATCACAGATTACTCAGATTTCCACAGACGATTTTATGATTCTTTATCTGTGTAAGCTTGAGCAATCTGTGATGAAATTAATTATTTGAATGCATCGATAATGCCTTTGAAGTCAACAACTTTCAAAGCAGCACCACCAATCAAGCCACCGTCTACGTCAGGGTTAGCAAACAATTCTTTAGCATTAGAAGGCTTGCAGCTTCCACCATAAAGGATTGAAGTATTATCAGCAACTTCTTTACCATACTTGTCGGCAATCAAAGAACGGATAAACGCGTGGATTTCCTGAGCCTGTTCAGCAGTAGCAGTCTTACCTGTACCAATAGCCCAAACCGGTTCGTAAGCCAAGATAATCTTACTAAAATCTTCGGCAGACAAAGAGAATACCGATGCCAACTGAGCAGCAACCACTTCATTTTGTTTGTTAGCTTCACGCTCTTCCAATACCTCACCGATGCAGAAGATAGGCTTCAAGTTATTAGCCAAAGCCAATTTAACTTTTTCTTCCAGGATTTCCACAGTTTCGTGATAGTAAGCACGACGTTCCGAGTGACCCAGAATTACATATTCAGCACCTGTAGAAGCTACCATTTCAGCAGAAACCTCACCGGTATATGCACCTGATACTTTATCTGCACAGTTTTCTGCACCTACACCAATTACAGCCTTGTCAACAATAGGAGTAACAGAAGCCAAGTGAATAAACGGAGTACAGATTACCACATCACAATTAGGTTTGTCAGCAGCCAAAGCTTCATTCAATTCTTTTGCCAGAGCAATACCTTCCTGAAGGTTCTTGTTCATTTTCCAGTTTCCTGCAACAATGTTTTTTCTCATTTTGTTTGTTTTATTAAAGGGTTAATGAAATTATTTTGTTCGATTCTCTTTCAATTTCTTTTTCCTATGAAAATGCTCCCAAATGACATCCACCATGCTGAAAAACAACAACGGAAAGACAAACCATGCCAATACCAGCACCACTTTATGACTGAAAGTCTTTTCATTGATTTGTGCCAAAGGCAGTTTTTCCAGCCTGTCGGTCAGCACATATTCATCGGGCAGACTATTCACACTCCACTTGTTTATAACCACTCCGTTCTTCAGCAACATCAGTCCGGGATTAGAGCGTATCATGGTTTTCAGTGTAATGTCATCCATCAGGCAGAAAGGATACTCGGCTCCCGTACGCTCCTGCCAGTCTTCAATATCACTATCGGGTGATGAGGTAAGACAATAGAATTGATATCCATACTCCACACTATAATCATACAGTTCATTTATCAGGTCAATGGTACTATCATCCGCCTGGCTCAGCTGATGCGCCACCAACAGAAAGGTATAATTATCATCATCCAGTACTTCATCGGTTATATCTTCCCCGTCTTCTTGACGAATAATGGAAAAGTCATGAATAGGCGGTTCGTATCCTTGTTCCTTCACCATCGTTTTGGAATCCACAAAAGTCCATGTGCTATCAGGATAATTTTCTAATGTAAACTCTTTCTCCACTCCATCTTTTTGAAGAATAAAACGGGTCTCATAAACAGTAGGCTTCTCTCCTTCCGGAATTTCCATCCCTTTACGTATATCTGCCCCGATATGATAAGGGCGGAAATCAAAGACAGGCAACTCACGGTAACAATACAAAGTCATCCCCGAAATATAGAGAAACGTATACATAGCCACCAACCAATCGAAACGCTTGGTCACCAAAGGAGTTATACGGTTTCCCCATTTAAAAACGGACACCGCCGCTATCAACAAAAGTACATTCTTCCCAAAAGTTTCCCAATTAGTCAAAGTCACAGCATCACCGAAACATCCACAATCCGATATCGGATTGGAAAGAGCCAACCATAAGGTGAGCGGAGTCATCACCCCCATGATAAGCACAACAAACAAGGTGGTCATTCTCCTGCGGATACCAAACAAAAGATATACTCCTAAACAAAACTCGACCATTGCCTGCAATACAGACGCCAGAAACGGAAGAAAGGCAGGCACCGAAGCAGCCCAACCGAAAACCTCCAAATAATCCTGAATTTTATATTGGGTACCCAGCGGATCTACCGCTTTGACAAAACCGGAAAATATAAATACTGCCGCCAGCAAAAAACGGCAGGCGTTTGTCCAGATTCCAATGATACTATGTAACTGTTTACTCTCCAAATTCCAACTTGATCAATCCGAATACAGAATAATTAATCATATCCATATAGTTGGCATCAATGCCCTCTGATACCAATGTAGCTCCATCGTGACCTTCAATCTGCTTGGTACGATAGATTTTCATCAAAATCAAATCAGTATACGAACTGACACGCATGCTGCGCCACGCTTCGTCATAATCATGATTTTTGGCCAACATCAGTTCCAAAGCCTGTTTGGCATACCGGTCATACAATTCCAAAGCACGCTCTTCAGTCATGTCATCCGTTTCAGCATATCCCAGTTCCAATTGGACCAAGCCGATTATTCCATAATTTACAATAGCGATAAACTCCGAACGGATACCTTCATCCACCATCGCCACCCCTTTGGTTTCAATGCTACGAATACGGTTTGCCTTGATAAATATCTGATCGGTAACAGATGAAGGGCGCATGATACGCCATGCTGCACCGTAATCGTGCAGTTTTTTCGCAAACAAATCACGGCAAATAGCTATCACATGTTCAAATTGTTGTTTCGTATCTTTCATCACACTCTATGATTAGGCGGCAAAGTTACGCATTTTTCTGCTTAAGCGTAAACAAAAAGGCGGAAAAGAATACTCTTTCCCGCCCTATTTTATATTTCTTAATTAACTAAAGCTTAAGAACATCTTAACACTTGTCCCGGACGAAGAATAGTTCTGCGGGTAATGTGGTTCAACTTGCATAAAGCATCAATAGATGTACCTGTTTTCTGTGCAATGCGGCTCAATGTATCCCCACTTCTTACCTTATGGTAACGGATAGTACCATCTGATGAAGCAAGCAAATTCACATTCTTACTATTAGTCCTGTTACGCTGGTATCTGTTATTACCTTTTCTGAACAAATAAGAATCGGCTACAATATCCTGTTTCTCAAAATCAAATAACAATGCCGGATTAATGGCCTGTCCCAAGAAACGCGTTTCAAAATGAAGATGTGACCCGGTGGAACGTCCGGTGTTTCCACCCAATCCGATAGGTTCTCCTGCTTCTACGTACTGGTTCTCATCCACAATCTGCTTTGACAAGTGACCATATACTGTTTCCAATCCATTCTCGTGACGAATCACCACATATTTTCCATATCCGCGGCGTTCATACTTCACCATACGTACCTTTCCACTGAAAGCTGCACGAATCGTATCACCTATATATACTTTTATATCCAATCCATTGTGCATACGACGACGACGGGGACCAAATTTAGAAGTTATTTTTGTGTGTTCTGTCGGCATACGGAAACCGGTCATATCAATACGGAATGTATCAGGAATAGTAACAGTATTACCATAAGCGTGTACACGCTCGTTACTCCAATTAGGGTAGAGACTATATGCAGGATAAGCTGACTTTTCCGCCTTTATCTGACGAATCAATGCAACAGAATCTACTGCTTTCAATTTTCGGTCGATAGGTGCCTGGCGTGCCAACAGATCCTGTCCTGACACATTCAGGCTAACCAGGGCGAAGGCTGCCGCTGCGACTACTTTAACACATTTCAAAATCATCCGTTTTTTTAGGTTTTTCTTTTTAATATTCGTCATTAGCATAAAGGGAACCGAACACGGCTTGCTTATACTCGAATATCTCTTCTGGTTTAAAAAATCGTTTAAGTTCCACTTCAGCGGTTTCCGGCGAATCGGAAGCATGAACTATATTCTCCTGAAAGCTCATGCTGTAATCTCCACGGATAGTACCGGGAGCCGCCAGACGTCCGTTAGTAGGACCGGTTAATGTTCTCACTACTTGGACAGCGTCCACACCTTCAAAGCAGCATACAATAACAGGACAAACCATCATTGCATCTTTCACTCGCTGAAAGAACGGCTTTGAACTCAAATGAGCGTAATGTTCGCTAAGCACTTCATCCGTCAACTGAACCATTTTCATTCCGGCTAAACGCAGGCCTTTTCTTTCAAATCTATTAATAATCTCACCCACCAAGCCCCTCTGCAGAGTGCAAGGTTTCAAAATAACCAACGTTTTTTCCATCATAATATTGGGTTCATTTAAGGTTTATACTGTGCTTTTTCCAAAAATTCTTCCAAAGATAAAGATTTTCCTTGAGAAAGAAGGAACTTCTTTAACTCTTTTTGTATGTAAGTTATATACAATGCTTCGATAAAATGTTCAGAAACCTCTATAAATAAAGGGGAAACGCCACAAACATGTTATGCAACATATATCCTTGCTTTTAACAATGCAGTAACATAAACTAAGAGATAGCCGCCCAATTTATATTTGTTTTACGCAATGCTTGCAATTGCTGCCAAAGAATAGCATTTTCCGGATGAGTTCCTGCAGGGTCTTCATCTACAATACGATTTGCCACATCACGGACATATTGCAATAATTGACCGTCACGGGCAATATCGGCTATCTTCAAGTCAAAAGCGACACCACTCTGCTGGGTTCCCTCCAAGTCACCAGGACCGCGCAACTTCAAATCGGCTTCCGCTATCTCGAAACCATCATTGGTCTGTACCATTATTTCAAGCCGCTTGCGAGTTTCTTCGGTCAGTTTGTAAGTGGTGACCAAAATACAATAAGACTGATCAGCTCCACGTCCCACACGCCCACGCAACTGATGCAATTGTGAAAGTCCGAAACGTTCGGCGTTTTCAATGACCATCACCGAGGCATTCGGGACATTCACCCCGACCTCAATCACTGTAGTGGCCACCATAATCTGGGTTTCACCACTGACAAAACGCTGCATCTCAGCATCCTTCTCCGCCGGTTTCATCTTACCATGCACCTTGCTGACCTGGCAATCGGGAAATTCCGCACAAATCAGTTCATACCCCTCTTCCAGATTCTTGATATCCATTTTTTCACTCTCCTTTATCAAAGGATAAACAATATAGATTTGCCGCCCTTCTTCTATCTGTTTGCGAATGGAAGCATAAAGACTGGCACGGCGATTGTCAAACTGATGGATAGTCTGGATGGGTTTACGGCCCGGCGGCAATTCGTCAATAACTGATACATCAAGATCACCATACAGTGTCATAGCCAAGGTACGGGGAATAGGGGTAGCCGTCATGACCAGCACATGAGGCGGACAAACATTCTTGCTCCATAACTTGGCACGCTGAGCCACTCCGAAACGATGTTGCTCGTCTATAATCACCATTCCTAAAGAAGAAAAGCCCACAGTATCTTCCAAAACGGCATGCGTGCCTATAAGAATCTGAACATCCCCCGTCAGCAAATCCTTCAATATCTTCTCACGCTTCTTTCCTTTGACAGATCCCATTAAAAGTTCCACGCGCACATCCATGCCAAACAGGAATTTCCGAATGGTTTCATAATGCTGGGCGGCAAGAATCTCTGTAGGAGCCATCATACATGCCTGATAGCCATTATCCAGTGCGATAAGCATGGACATCAAGGCCACCAATGTTTTCCCACTTCCCACGTCACCTTGCAGCAAACGGTTCATCTGCCGTCCGCTTCCCATATCTTTTCTTATCTCCTTTATCACCCGTTTTTGCGCTCCGGTCAGTTCAAAAGGAAGATTCTGTGAATAAAAAGTATTAAAGATCTCACCCACCCGTTCAAAACGCAGGCCCCGATATTTACGCTGCCTGTCTTTACTGTAACGTAGAATATTGAGCTGCACATAGAACAGCTCTTCAAACTTCAAACGATATTGGGCCTTCCGCAGCAATTCGGGATTCTTGGGGAAATGAATATTACGGATGGCCTCATCCAAAGACATTAAATGATGCTCCTCCACTAACCGAGGGGGCAATGTTTCAGCAAGAGGTTCCTGTAGCAGGGCAAGCGCATTCTTCATCAACTTCTCCAGCCCATGAGAGTTCAAGAAACCGCGCTTCATCCTTTCCGTTGTGTTATAATAAGGCTGCAACCCCATCGTAGATAAGGTAAGTTCGCCTGAAGGATCCATATCGGGATGAGCCACATTGATACGGCCATTGAATACGGTCGGTTTACCAAAGACAATATACTCTGTCCTGGTCTTATAATGCTCTAGCAGATATTTAATTCCTTGAAACCAGACTAAATCAATGATGCCCGTACCATCAGAAAAATGACCGACAAGTCTGCGCTGTCTTCCCTCACCCAAAGTCTCAAAACTGAGGATTTCGCCTTTCAACTGGATATAAGGCATATTTCCGTCTATTTCATGGATATGATAAAGGCGGCTGCGGTCTACATATTTATATGGAAAATAGTACAACAAATCATGCAAGGAAAAAAGATTCAATTCCTTGTTCAAGACGGTTGCACGCTGCGGGCCTACTCCTTGCAAATATTTTATGTCACGCGTAGTGATATCGAACATTTCAAATTAAGACTTCCGCTATTTTCAAATCAAAAGGGGTGGTTAATTTAATATTTTCTCTATTTCCCTGCACCAGACAGACCTCCCTGCCCATCGCCTCCACTACAGAAGCATCATCAGTAAAGGCATCCGTATATTCCTGTTGATATGCCTTTTTCAACAACTGCACTTCAAAGACCTGAGGAGTTCGCCCCCATCGGCAATATCATGACGCAAAGCAAAATGATACGTTTCACAAAGATCTTTCCAGTAAGCCTGCTGGCTCACCGGAAGAACTAATATAATATGCATAGAAGAATCAAAAGCGTAAAAAGCCTCTATGGTACGCATCAACACAGGTTTGCCCCCTACAGGCAAAAACTGTTTGGGAATATCCCCTCCCATACGCAACCCTTTGCCTCCTGCAACTATAATGACATGCCTGTTCATTCTGCAATCATCATCCCTTGCTTCAATTCTGTCACCTTTTCCGCACCGACATATTTCTCGGCAATGGCAAATGAGAATGCCATAGCGGCACCGGGGCCTTTACCGGTAATAAAATTACCGTCTTTCTCTATCAAAGCGGCCGTATACTCAGCACCTTCCAGATACTTTTCGAATCCCGGATAGCAAGTTACTTTCTTACCTTTCAACAAACCACGCTTTCCATATACCAACGGAGCGGCACAGATGGCAGACAACGGACGTCCGGCTTCAGCAAATGTCATAATCAACTTGCCCTTCTGCCAAAAATACATAAATTGTTTTCATAAGCTACTTCAGTTTAAAGTAATATGTAATAGTACCTGTCTGGTTATTCACTCCGTCCACTTGGTTAAAGCGTGCTTTACGGGCGGCCTCTTCCGCCGCCTTCCGCAACGAAGCGTTTACTGTATTGGTACGTTTGTTGATACTGGTACTTATCACCTGTCCTGCGGGATTTACGGTAATAGTCACTACCACCCGTCCCTCATCCTGCACATTATAGACAGGCATCGGCAAACCGCCACTACCCAAAGAACGTCCGTTGAGGTCAAATGTTCCGTAACCGCCCACTCCGCCGGACTTCCCTTCCGAAGAGTTTCCCGTCGGACTACCCTCCAGACCGGAGCCTGTGGTACCGGTTCCTTTATTTCCCATTTGAGTTCCCTTGCCAAAAGCACCGGCTATCTTCTTCGCCGCCGCTTCCGCTGCCGCCCTTTCGGCAGCCGCTTTCTTCTCAGCCGCCGCTTTTTCTGCTTCAGCGCGTTTCTCGGCCTCAGTCTTCTCTTTCGGCTTCACCGCCTCCTTTTTCGGTACGTCCTTTTTAGGAGTTTCCTTCTTGGGTTTTTCTTTTTTAGGGGTTTCTTTTTTAGGTTCCTTTTTAGGGACTGCCACCGTTTCCTCTTCTGTCTGCGTGATGATTTCCTCTTTCGCTTCAACGGGAGGAACCGTTTCCGGTTCAGATACATCGGGAGCCGGAGCCTCAGGCTCATTCATTATATCTATATCCGTCAGCGTATAAGGGTCGGCATTCCCTTGAGAAAGCTCTGTATTTCCCAGCATAACAGGAACACCCCCCTCTTCCTGAACCTGCGGACGGCGGATAGCAATCACCAGCAGCAGGATAAGGAGAAGTATATGCAGTACAGCCGTACCAATCAGTCCTGTTATCTTATTTTTCTTCATGCTTACAGCTTAACGTTTCTTCTCAGGCGGACGTGTAGCCAACACCATCTTGAAGTGATTTTCATTAGCAATATTCAGTACCCTTACTATTTCGCGGTAAGGCACAGCCTCATCCGCATAAAGAGCCACATACATATCGGGTTCCTTCTCGGCACACCTTTGCAGGAATGCGGGCAGTTCTTCCAAGTCTATCGGCATTTCATCCTCATTGCCGAAAGCAGTATAGAAGTTCAGGTTCTTGTCAATGATTACCCTCGTAAGCGGCTTTGCCGAAGTCTGCTGCCTGCCTTGCGGAAGCAATACCTTGATGGCATTGGGCGACACCATGGTAGAGGTAATCATGAAGAATATCAGCAACAGGAATATGATGTCTGTCATAGACGCCATACTGAAGTTAGGTGATATTTTATGTCTTCTTTTCAGTGCCATACGCTATTACTTTTGAACGGGTTCGTTCAGTAAATCCATGAAGTCCATGGTACGCGCTTCCATTTGACTTACCACCTTGTCCACACGGGTTACCAGATAATTATAGGCAAACATAGCCGCAATACCCACAACCAGACCACCCACAGTAGTAATCATCGCTTCATAAATACCTCCTGAAAGCAACGTGATATCAATGTTGTTCCCGGCATTGGACATTTCCCAAAAAGCCTGCACCATACCGGTTACAGTACCAAGGAAACCAATCATCGGAGCACCGCCGGCAATAGTCGCCACAACAGGCAGTCCGTTCTCCAGTTTTGCCACTTCTATATTGCCGGAATTTTCGATAGCAGCCTGCACATCGGCAACAGGACGTCCCATACGGGTAATACCTTTCTCAATCATACGGGCAGAAGGAGTATTGGTGATGCGGCAATAGTTTATAGCCGACTTTATCTCACCCGTGCGGATATAATCACGAATACGTTCCATAAACAAAGGATCATCCTTCCCCGCCTTGCGGATAACCGCCATGCGTTCAAAGAAAATATAGCTTCTATAAAAGGAGCAATGGCCGCTTCGGGATTCCGAGGGTACATCGTAGCGTATGGTTCCGTATAAAGTTCCACCCGGTCGGCTCCCGCTTTGGCGGCATATTCTATCATCTCCTTGTCCGTACCGACAAAGATAGAGGTGCGGATACCTGCCTGGCCGAACGTATCCATCAGTTCGGTAAGGAAAGAAAGATTGGTCTTGGTATCCCATCCGGCATTAGACGTAATCTGATCGGGCGCATCGGGCACCAACGTTACTTGATGAGGTTTCACTTTCAGCACCAGATCAACGAACTCCGGTGAGGGATACCCTTCAATGTTAAACTCTGTGGTAAGCAGCGGACGAAGTTCGTACACATCGCTGCGGCGGATATGCCGTTCATCGGGACGGGGATGTACAGTGATACCTTCCGCACCAAACGCCTCACAGTCCAAGGCTACTTTCACCACGTCCGGATTGTTGCCTCCCCGGGCATTACGCAAGGTGGCTACCTTGTTTATATTTACACTTAACTTTGTCATCTTGGCAATATATTATTATCTTTGCAGTTCTGATGTGCAAAGTTAGCAGGTTTTATTAAAACCTGGTCCATTTTGACAAACAAAAGATTTATAAAATTAACTAATGAATATACGCCCAATGAAATTCGCCCTTTTCGGAAACACTTATCAAGCCAAGAAATCGGCTCATGTGGAACGTTTGCTATCCATTCTATCACAACATAACGCTGAAGTTCACATCTGCCGGGAGTTCTACGAGTTTCTGACGGACGACCTCAAGATAAGCATCCGTCACGCCGGTGTTTTCGATGGAAATAATTTTGAAGCCGACATGATACTAAGTATCGGAGGCGACGGCACTTTCCTGAAAGCCGCCAGCCGTGTGGGGTCACGCAACATTCCCATACTAGGTATCAACACCGGACGATTAGGTTTTCTGGCTGATGTTTCTCCTGAAGAGATGGAAGACACATTCAATGACATCTACAATGGAAACTACCGGATAGAAGACCGCAGCGTATTGCAAGTATCCTGCAAAGAACAGGAACTGAAAGGTTACCCTTTCGGTCTGAATGAGATAGCGGTACTGAAGCGTGACAGTTCTTCCATGATTTCCATCCACACAGCCATCAATGGAGCCTATCTCACCACCTACCAGGCGGACGGGCTGGTCATCGCCACTCCTACCGGTTCTACAGCCTATTCGCTGAGCATCGGGGGACCTGTCATCGTGCCACACAGCAACACCATCGCCATCACTCCGGTAGCACCGCATAGCCTGAATGTACGCCCCATTGTCATCAACGACGACTGGGAAATCACATTGGATATAGAGAGCCGCAGCCACAATTTCCTGATTGCCATCGACGGACGTAGCGAAACTTGCCGTGAAGGAAGCCGGCTCACTATCCGCAAAGCCGACTATAAAATAAATGTAGTAAAACGAAACAGCCATATCTTTTTCAACACACTCCGCAATAAAATGATGTGGGGAGCCGATGGTAGAGGATGACATTACAATCCATCCTCAAAATAGTTTAAATAGTGGTTATCAAGGTTATACAAAACCTTTTTATATCTAACAAATTTCTTTTTTCAAATACTATGATTATATTTGTGCCACAAATAAAAAAATCAGACCATACGATAGATCGGTAAAACGCACAAAAACATTACACGGCATATGAAAGGCACAATACAAAAATGGAAACTCGTGATACTTCTGGATGCATTACTGTTCTTAAGTAACATGACCTTTGCTAAAGACACAATCAATCAATATACAGAGGGAAACCCTATAGACACAACAGCGGTTTCCATTTCAGACAAAACCAACATCCCCGACCGGCTTTATGTAGATTCCCTGTCATTGAAACGTCATTTTATCCACCGTATCGGCATTGAGGCACGTCCCGGATATATTTTCCCCACCAGTTCCTTTTTCAGAGGAGAAAATCTGAATTTGAAACCCATAGAGAATTCCCTGTCGCTTCACTTGAAGTACTCATTCCAGTTTCATCCGAACACCTATAACGACCGTATTTACAGAGGGGCCTACCAAGGTATTGGCGTGGGCTACTACAATATGTATGAGAAGCCGCAATTGGGCAACCCGCTTACTGTCTATTTATTTCAAGGAGCGCGTATCGCCCGTTTCAACCAACGATTGTCATTAAACTATGAATGGAATTTCGGCGCTTCATTTGGCTGGAAACCATACCACAGCGATTTGAATCCATATAATAAAGTGATAGGTTCGAAAGTAAACGCCTATCTGAATACAAACTTCTATTTCAACTGGATGCTTTCTCCCAAATTTGATTTCACAACAGGTGTGGCAGTAACGCATTTCTCTAACGGTAATACCAAATTCCCGAATGCGGGACTCAATTCCATCGGACTAAAGGTAGGATTGGTTTACAATATCAATAGAAAAGAAGAATGTTTTGCAAAGCCCTTGTATCAATCACCCGTACCTAAATTTCCCCGTCATATCAGTTATGACCTGGTATTGTTCGGTTCATGGCGCAGAAAAGGAGTAACGATTGGAGAGGGGCAAATGGTTGCTTCTCCTGAAACTTATCCGGTACTGGGATTTAATTTCGCGCCAATGTATAATTTCGGGTATAAATTCCGTGCGGGTATTTCATTAGACGGGGTTTATGACGGCAGTGCGAATGTGTATAGCCCGGACGGATACGGCGATGAGCTCCTCAAGCCGTCTGCCGGCAAACAACTGGCACTGGGAGTTTCGGGACGTGCCGAGTACGTGATGCCTTACTTCACAGTAGGAATAGGATTGGGTACAAATGTGATTCATGCAGGCGGAGATTTAAAATCTTTCTACCAGATATTGGCACTGAAGATAGAAGTTACGCGCAACTCATTCCTTCATATCGGATATAATTTACAGGATTTCCATGATCCCAACTATCTGATGCTGGGATTCGGATTCAGGTTCAATAATAAGTATCCCACTTTTCACAGACGGTAAATGCTACGTCTAATTTGCACAGACACATTCTACAAAATATACTAAAATTATCGGAATATATATCGCAAACAAGCTACATGTTTGTGGATCTTGAAGAATGCCCCCAAAAATCCTTCAGAAGTTTCAGCCTCTCCGCAAACGTCCTGTTCATCGGCATTCCGGCTGACAGATTGATGCACCGAGATCCTTCAACCGCGTAGTTCTTTCTTTCAGCCGTAGTCAATAAATGTATAAAGGTAAATCCGAATACCGATAGAAAACCAACCAATACGACATCGCTTACCCTGTCACGCTGAAAGATCTTTTTCGGCTGAAGGATTTTATCGTGTATATCCTTCAGCCGAAAAGCCGATGAACAGGACGTTTGCGGAGAAGCTGAAACTTCTGAAAGAAAAACAAGGTATTTTGCCATGTTATGCAATACGAGTAGAAAAGCATCAAAAACATCCTGTTGTTTTTGAAAAAGCTCCTGTTCTTTTTTAAAAAGCTCTTGATCTTTTTAAAAAACGTCCTTGTCTTTGATATGGAATTTCCGGTGTAATCGTACAGTTATAACATTAATACAAAATCCCATCAAAAACACCGGTCCGATTCTCATAAGTAATAAGTAAAAACAGTATTCAATATGGAGACAAAAATCATATTTTTCCCTCACTTATGCCTGTAACGCCTCTGTTCCTAAAAACACATCAGACATAGCGCATCAGTCATCCCCCAACGGGACAGCCGAGAAACTCTTATATTCCCTGGTCTGCCCCATCACAACCACAGGATTCTCACATAACCGGTCAGATTGGTAACAATGGTATTGCTATCCTCCCCGTAATGTTCATCAATACAACCTGCAAGAAACAGTACGCATATAACTGTCGAGCCCAATAATCCAATTAATGTTTTTTTCATAGTCCGTCACTTTTTTATTTTATTGAATGCCTGTAAAAACGGTAAGTTGCAGCTTTCATCTGATAGTCCGGCATTTATACCGATACCGTTCTTATTCATTGCAACATATTTTTCAATTTAACCGAATCAGCCTTGTATCGGAAATTTCGACTTTTCACTTATACAGAACCAGCTAAACGCTTTTGTTTATAATTCCTTGTCCATTTTGATGAACATTCCAAACATACATGTATTTTACCAAAAAAGCAACAATGTCAAGAACTTTTTTTTGTTGGAAAACATTTTTTTAAACAAACCATACAAAGCACTTTCACATACACGAAATATGACAGATCTTTCCACATAGAATATCACCTGCCACATGCTATCCTTGTAACTTGCCTTTATAACTCATCATCTGTAATGGAGTCCAATCCTTATATTGGTCCCATCACCTGCACCTTGCTCCTTCCGCTTCCGGTCTTCACCACCTGCACCTGCGCGGGGATACGTTCCATCATCTCCGCCACATGGGAAATCACCCCTATCTTACGCCCTTGCATCTGCAACCGCTCCAAAGCAT
>PPYE01357916.1_pt1 | contig 19384 bp, 20 predicted proteins | sample 1559881 | NCBI WGS metagenome assembly PPYE01 (sample SAMN08240022, study PRJNA423297) | Human gut metagenome, whole genome shotgun sequencing project. | reverse complement strand
ATGCCGCCGCCAAAAAGCAGGGCTGCCAGTCTCATAATAAACATATGATCCATATTCATAAATTGATTTAGATTTTTCCGGTAAGCGCATCCTTTACCAGTCTTTTGGCTTCCGCTATGAGAGCCTGTTTCGGATTCGCCATGAAACGGAACATCCGGTAAGACACATCCAGCATCTTCCTCTCGTTTCTGAATTCTTTCTGCAGGATGGCGGATTTGGCCATGCTCATCGCCTCGTTCTTTCCTGGAACATAATGGTAGGTGTGTTCCCTGCCGTCCTCGTAATACCTGTGCGTGGCCTTGTAATCATACATGCTGATGAACCGGTCCGCACACCGGGCTTTCCACTCCATGTGTTCGAAGCCGATCATGACTTTTTTGCCATCCAGGACATGGACAAATCCCTTGCTTTTTGCGAGCGGTGACAATGATACCGTCTGTGTCACATCGTTCCGCGAAACGATGATATGAACATGGAGTTGCAGCCCGGGTTTCCTGTCCCCGGCTTTTGCCCGTCCCTCCTTTACATCCTCATCATTGTTCCTGTAGTGGCGTTCCGTTTCCACCCTCCCAAAATAAACAAGATCCTTTCCTGATTTTATCTTCTCCCTGCGAAAATTCTCCGCATACAGGTCCATACAGTTCCGGGAGTAATTCTTCAACTCATGAATGACCTTTTCCTGTTCCTCCACGGTGAGCCGCTCAAATTCCGCCACCTGCTTTCCTGTAACCTTCCGGATCAGGTGGACCGCTTCATCCTGTGAGGGATTGATGGACAGCATATAGAATTTATCGTCTCTTTTTTTTAGGCTCTTGTGGTTGTTGTCAATCTTTTGCATGACCGTCACCGGTGCGACATAATCCTCCTCATGGGAGAAGAAAGTGTCATAATAAGGTTTGTCTTCAAGACTTTCCTTCAACAGATATTCCACCAGTGCCCGGCACCTGTCCTTGTTGTCGCATACACAGGGTGTGTTGACCGGTTTATGTACTTTTACAAACATATTTATAGGTTTTATGAGTAATAATGGTTATATGATATATCAAAAGCCTGGGAACATACAGTGTACCACAGCCACCTGTCGAAACCGATCATTCCCTTTTTACCATTCAAGATATTAACAGATCCCCGGCTGTTGGCAAGAGGGCATAATGTTACCGTCTGTGTCACATCGTTCCGTGACACGATGATATGAACATGGAGTTGCAGCCCGGGTTTCCTGTCCCCTGACTTTGCCCGCCCCTCCTTCACATCCCGGTCTGTTCCTTTATAATACCGGGCATTACCGATTCTTCCGAACCAAAGAATATCCTCCACTCCCTTTATCTTTTCCCTTCTGAAATTTATTGAATAACACCTCATGCATAGTATTGTAAATTTCTTCAACTCGTCAGTCACTTCAATCTGTTCCTCCATGGTGAGCTGCTCGAATTCCGTCACCTGCTGTCCGGTGACCTGCCGGATCAGGTCGGCCAATTCCTCCTGTGAGGGACAAATGAAAATCCGATAGAACTTATCATCCTTCCTTTTCAGCCTTCTGTGATTATTGTCAAGTCTTTGTATAACCTCCGCAGGGGTTATATGACACATGTCATGTGAAAAGAAATTATCATAGTATTCTTCACTTGCCATGCATTTGTCCCTCAGATAGGTTATTAACATTGCAGAGGACCCTTTATGATTCCGTATCCCCGGCATATTGCTTGTCTTGTGTATTCTTACGAACATATTTCCTTTACCTTATATAACAACATTTCCAGATAGACCGGTGCGACAAAATAATCTGTTCCTTTTTCCGCCTTCTTGAAGTTCTTCTGGTCGAAAGCGTTTTCCAGCAGCCTGACAACCTGTCCGAGTTTCCGTCTGTCCTCCACGTCAGGAGCACCTGCTTGCTTCAAGCGTTCCACTTCCGCTTTCAGTTGGGTGACCTGTTTGTCGGCCCGGTCCAGCAATTCATCACTGTGCGCTTCCGGCGCCGGAAGCAGCTTGTCGATCTTGTCTTTCTCTATGGCACGGATGATTTTGATGATCCGTTCGATTCCCTGAAGTTCCAGTGTCTTGAACTTCCCGTTGATTGACGTTCGGGGATCCACCCCGTTCCGCTCAAAGTAGGACAGCATTGTCTCAATGAACTCACTGGCCGACACGCTTCCTTTCATTTCGTCCAGATGCTGTTTCACATCTATGGATACACGAATGGTTTTTGTAATTTTTGTTTGCATAATCTTGAATCTTTCCGCAAATGTAAGGGCGGACCGGCACAACCTTTTTGTGCTGCCTCCATCTTTTTTTCTGTAGATTTTTGTCTACATCGCAAATTGTTAACAATCAAATATATATAAAAAACATGTCGATTTTATGTAGACAACACAATTACTTGATAATCAACAGAAAAAAGACTTAAATCTACAGAAAAAGTAGACAATTTGTCTACAAAAAATCTCACAACCTATTGACAATCACGGCTCTGCGTGATGAACATTCCATTGAAATGGGATGTCTGCTTGCTCTTCCTTATTATTTTTTCGATGAAAAAATGGTATTTCTCGGGCAGAGCCCTTTCCAAAGAAAAGAGAAAAGACCATGCGGAATGAAATGAATATAAAAAATATGTGACAGAAAAACGGATATATATTATGTCCATACAGGAACAAACTGCAAGGTCATATGGCAGATACGGATGTGCGCCGGATTTCAGGTCTTGAAAGGCACTGGCATTGCCATTTTGTAAGAGGTTCCTTCGGAAGCTATCGGCAAGTGGTCGGTGGACAAACCAGAAGACAATACGGCAGACTTTATCAAACCGATTCTGAAAATCAAGAAAAGTACAATATCTGTTTCTGCATAATCTTCCCGAAAAAAAGAAAATGAACAATACCTGACAGTCAATACTTATGGGTTGCCGATAGAAATGCGCATGAACATTCCTGTCCATGAACGAATAAAAATATAGGTAATCTGAAAATGATGGCGGAGAACCGGACATGCCTGGTAGCGTCAAGAAGGAACAAAAAGAAGCGGCAGGATTATTTTGAATCGTCCTCTTTTTCCACGAATCCGATAGGTATACATTCTAAATTGCCGTGTCACTTTTTTTTAATATCCATTCAATATATATATCCATCCAATACTTAATGTCAATACATTAAAGTGTTTTACACTTCAGGAGTAACGATAGAAATCAGTGCAGGTTATTTGAATAGCAAATTAAATAATCCGCCACCGATATCAATACCCAATTTGTTGCCTTTATACTGAAAATACGGAGCTACTATCGGAAGCGTTTTCGTTTTATGCAACGGAAAATCGGTATGGCTTCTGACGCCGAAATCCATCCCCCAGTTGGGAATGATGTCATAGGAAACGAATCCCCCGTAATTCGAGGAACTGAAAGGAGAAGAAAGAATGAAGGAGTATGAGGCAAATGTGTTTAGACGAATTTTCTCGTTGACGGGATATGTCAACAGCCCGGACAATCCCAATAGCTGACTCTCGCGTCTGGGGACACTCCATTTTACGGTATATGCCTGCAAGTTGAATGACCAGCAACCGGGAGAATACACATATCCGATACCTGCATAGTTCATTGTTCCCAAGCCGATGAAGTTTTCCTGCCTGCCTATGCCGTAAAAATAGCCGGAAGGATAGCTTTTAATGATACCGGAGGTAGAATATTCCCCCTCATGCAAAGGCGATTTGTCGGTAGGGAATGTCGGATTATAAGGGTTCTGCACGTCAAATGTTATCCGGGACGGGCAACTGCCGGAAGAAAGATCAACCGCTTTCCGTATATCCAAAGGCTTTGGGGTAATGCTTCTTTCGTTATGAGGCGAAGTATTTCCTTCCTGAACGGAAACCTTGACGGTGTCACGCGACACTTGAATTTCCTGACCGTAAGAAGCGGCTTTATTAAGGAAAAGGGAAATCACAATAAAACAAGTAAATACTTTCCTGCTCATAAAATGATAATTTTAATATTCGGGACGAACATTTGGCTATATCAGAGCTTCGTCCCGAATGATTGGTGAATAATCCGGTTCAAGAAGGATTACAATTGCACGGTCATTATTCCGCAGTTTTCTTCACCGGTACCGCGAGTCCACATATACAATTTCGCTCCATTTGGGAAAGGATTGCCCAAAATCATAATGTCATGACCGCTTTTCACTTCTTTACCAAATTGTACAGGGCCGTTAGGCGTGTATTTCCAATAGTACGCAGTCGTATATTCCACCCAGCCCCATAAAACTTTTTTAGACGCATTTACACGGATAGCCTGTTGGTTTCCTCGCATACCAATCTGTGCGGTGAACTTTCTTTTCTTCGTTTTCACGTAAACCCTGTTTATACCATTTTCGATCGTGACACCCAACGGGACAGGATAAAGTAAAGAAAGTTCTTTTTTATATCCGTCATAATTTTCAAACTCCTTCATGTTCTTTCTCTCACCGGCGATACATACGAACCCTTCGGGGGTCAATGTGATTGCCTTGCTTACATTCAACACCGGCATATATATCGACAAATCGGTGCTGTCCTTGTCGTTGAATATAAAATCAGTCTGGTAAGCAGTCTTAATGGATTCATATTCTTCCTTGCATGTGGCGTTTAATATCTGTCCCAAGGCTTCGCTGTGCATCCTGTACATGGAGGTGAAGCCTTTCTGTCCGGATTCCCATTGCAGAAGTTCCTCATCGGACAACGTGCCCAAGGAATCGAGCAAGGCATTGTATTCCTCCTCACTGGAAAAGGAAAGAATATTTTCATGCAAACTTCTGGAGGCCGGGAAAGAATGGTTCTCCTCATTCATCGGATTGTTCACTATGTCATCAGAACTACATGATGATAAGACAGCCATTGCCAAAGCAAGACTAAAAAGCGTTTTTCTCATAATTGAAAAAATTTAATAATTGGTTATTATTTAAACATGGGCACATATAATGATATGCCGAACTCTTTGTTATTCTTTGTATTGGAGGCAAAAGCATTGTCATACAATGGCTTGAAACCATGCTTGTAGGAAGCGGACAATTTCATGCCGTTCTTAAACTCATAGCCTAAGGTGAGGACTATCGGAAAGTCGAAAACCTGCCCTTCCAAGTTTTCCTTCAATTTATCGGTTTTGAAATAACCGGTGGGTTCAATGCCAATACCGGCATACAGTCCGGAACAGATGCGGTAATTGATTGAGCCGTTCAAAGCAAGTCCCCATATCCATGCCTTGTCAGACCAGGGAACAACGTTGTTTCCATTCAAATCGAAGGACTCTGCTTTTCCCTGAACGGCTTTTCCCAATATGGAAGCATCAATCCAGAAACGGTTGGAAAGATCGAAGCCAAACTGGTAGCCCAAATTAAAGCCTACTCCGGGTGTCCATCGGGTTTCGGGGTAGGAAGAGTTGTTCGCCGTTCCCGTACTCATGTAAGCATATCCCGAATATTTTCCCAAATGTCCGTCCGTCACACCGATGATAATGCCGGATTTTTGTGCAAAGCATCCTATTCCTGCCAGCAAGAAAAGCATTGATAAAATTGTCTTTTTCATTTTCTTTATTATTTAGTTTTCCTATAAATTGTCTATCCATTCCGTCTGGAACATCCTGCATCCTCCCACAACACCTATCCCGTTTATGACATTGGTATAAGTAGAGCGTATGGGAGCCAGTTCAGAGTTTCCAAGTCCGTTGTTTTTCTGGTCGTTCAGTGATTTCAGATACCTGTAAAACTCTTCCGAAAGGCTGTACAGGCTAATTCTGTATTTCACTTGGCATTTGATATGCTCGACCCCGTCAGGGGTTATGAAGTCATCTTCATAATCTGCCTCATAATTGGTATTCAGACGAACCTTGTAGCTTTTCCCTTGAATTTTTGTATCATCCCAATAATACAAATTCCGGTAAAACTCGTTTTCAATCATCAGGATATCGTCCAGTCCCGAAGAAGTATTCAGCAGAGGTTCGTCATCCAAATTTAATGTGAGTGAACTGTTTTCTACCGAATATTTGCTATCGTTCCAGAACTGTCGTTTACGCTCCACTTTCAACGCATAATAGTCTTTTGTCTGCGCATTGTCTGTAAAGTGTATCCAAAACTGAAGCTGGTTCGGTTCACCGCCTTTGAGAACAAAATTGATTGATGTCAAAGGGAATCGGGACGGAACAACCGTAGCGGACGAAACCGCTTTCATACCTTCTGCCGCTGCGGTTATGTTGACCTTGTCGCCGTCTTCATACGTCTTCACCGCGTAATAGCTCTGGGCGGGAACTCCCGGTATGGAATCATCCGTCCATGCAAGGGATACCGCTTCACCGTTTACGGAGAAACGGACGTCCGCTCCCTTTAGTCCCCGACCGAGTTCGCCTTTCTGACTGACGGGAAGGCTACGTGAAAGGTGGACTACCGTTGTGTCGCCGCTTCCCGGATAGCTGTATAGCACCAGTTTTTGGGAAGCTCCCACATCGTCCAGTTCAAAATGATAGGTACAGGACGAAAGCAAACCGATAAACACGGGCAGTAATATATGAGGTAAATGTTTCATACTCTTAAAATTTGAGGGTATAACAAAACGAGGGTATAATCGGGAAAATGCCAAATCCCTTACCCCTAAAACCGCCATCGGGCAGACGTTCTATCCGGGTATAAAACGCATTCATGCGGCAATAGGCGTTATAGACACTGATGTTCCAGATACGTTCGAATCCCCTTTTGGTAATACGCCGGAAGTTGACTCCCAAATCGAGCCGATGGTATGCCGGGAGCGTGATGTTATTCGGCTTCTCGTAAATCAGTTCAGGTTCGCTGGAATCCGGTGTGCCGGGGAAAGACGGTCCGTTTACATACTGGGTCGGGACGGTGGCACGGTCGCCGCTACGGTAAACCCATGCGGCGTAGGCATCTATATGGTCATCGAACTTATGCCGGAAAGCGATGTTCAGTTTATGTCGGTTGTCGAACTTGCTGGAATACCAGTCGGGATAAAAATCAGTAAACTTTTGCAAGCTCCATGAAAGCGTATATCCTGCTTCGATGACATTGTAACGGTCTTTGTATGCTAATGACAATTCCACACCGTAAGACTTTCCCTTGCCGGTCTTGACCAGATTGTCCCAGTTATCGGCAGGAAGCATCAGGCTGTTCCCCCCGTCGTATTCCAATAGTTGGCTTGTAGTACGGTAATATCCTTCCACGTTCAAGCGGATATGCCGGGGCAACTCCGTATATATCCCGGCTGCCACTTGCCTTGAACGCATGGGACGGACTTTGCGTGTGGAAGGAACCCAACTGTCTGTCGGCAGATTCAGATAGGTGTTTGACAGTTGGTGCGCAAACTGGCTCATTTCCGTATAGGACACTTTCATCGTGGCTTTTTCCGAACATTGGTAACTCATGGCCAGCCTTGGCTCCAAGGAATGGTATATCTTTCCGTCTGTCTGATAAAGGGTGTAATGCAGTCCTGTATTTAATTTCGCTTTGGAGGACAGCCGCATTTCATCTTCCGCATAAAAAGCAACCTCGTTACCCTTATAGCTGCTTGCGCTTTCTGCCGATAAGGTATCCCTGTCCGTCTGGTTTTTGGAAGCTGTGTTTTGCGGATGATATATGTGATGCAGATAATTGCTGCCAAAGCGTATATGATGATTCGTGCCGGGACGGTAGTCGAATTCCATGCGGTATCCCATGTCATCAATCGTGGAATGGTTGGATCGTTCCATCCCCGTCATGGAAGTTTGTTCCCCGTCGGAAAAGAAACGGCTGCCTTCCACATAATCATACATGGAGATATTGCGTGAATAGGCTCCAGTAAAACTACCTGACAACTTTGGGGTGATTTGACAGTTCCATGTCAAAGCCGTAGTCAGGTTGCCCCATTTGGCCTTGAAATCAGAGTCGTAATGTTCCCCTTTATCGAACACCTGTTGGGCTTTTGCCTTCAGCAAGTCATTTCCGGAATACACGCTAAGGGACAGTTTGTTATTGTCCGAAAAATGGTGGGTGATTTTCCCGTTGATGTCGTAAAAGGCATAACGCACGTTCTTTTTGTCATCGGGATTGGAACGGTTGAGCAGGAAGAATACCGGGGCTGTGAAAAGATCCGCCCAACTTCTTCGCATGGCTATGTTGAACGAGGTCTTGTCTTTTATGATCGGTCCTTCAAATTGGACTCTACCGTCGAGCAGCCCCAAAGAGAAAGTCCCGTGAAACTCTTTCATGTTCCCCTCTTTGGTGCGTACATCCACTACGGAAGAAAGTCTGCCGCCGTAACGTGCCGGGAAACCGCTTTTATAGAGATCCACGTTTTTGATAATATCCGTATTGAAAGCGGAAAACAGCCCGCCCAAATGGTTGATCTGGTAAAGCGGTGTTCCGTCCAGCAGAAAAAGGTTCTCATCGTTCTTGCCCCCGTGTACATACATACCGGAAAGTAGCTCCGTTCCGGAAGCCACACCGGGAAGGTTCTGGAGGGTCTTTACCAAGTCTGGTGAACTAAGTAGCGAAAACTCCGTATTCAACTGTTCCGAGGTCAGAGACACTTTGCCGGTCTGTGTCGTGCGGAGGGGAGCGTTCATGTCTGCAACCACTACAACTTCTTTCAGTGCGGTACTGCTTTCTTTCAAGTAGATAACACCGTTGTAATTGGAACTCAAATCCACCTCCTTCACCACATCCTGATAACCTATATAAGAGAAACGAAATTTGTGTTTCCCTTCCGGCAGCGTGATACTGAAAAAGCCATGTTCGTTACTCAGTGTGCCTTTCAGGGTATTCAGGTCAAGGACAGTCACATTGATGAGCGTTTCTCCGCTGTCTTCACACACATATCCAGAAAAGGTATAGTTGTTCGGATGGAACAGCAGGACGTATTCGTCGCGGATTTCCCATTTTATGCCGGTGCCGCCAAAAATCCTTTCCAAGTTTTCCTTCAAAGAATTTCCTGCCGAGGGGAAGGCTTGGGGCTTGGCAGTCACCAAGGATGAATCATATACAAAAGTTATGTCGTACATCCCCTGCATCAGGTCGATAGCTTTTTTCATTTCCGTCATATCCTGTTGTTGAGCTTTGATACTCATACATACACAGAATAGGAACAGGGTCAGTACGATTCTCATTGTTTCTTCTTTTCAATTCTTACATTCAACACTTTTTCTATAATCTCAATAATCTCATCAAGGCTTTTGTCCTTAAAACTGGCTGTCAGCCGCCTGTCTGTCTTATTGGCAACCAACTTCACCTTGTAGAACTTCGACAGTTCTTCAAGCACTTTAGGTAGCGGGGTATTGTCGAAAATGAAGCTGCCCGTTTTCCCTTCTTTGATTATCTGTATATCTTTTCGCTCTCCCGTCACTTGCGCTGTCATGCCTCCGGTTAGTATCACGGTGTCCGATTGCCCGATTGCCGAGAACTGTACCTTTCCTGACATGACTTGCACGACAGCTGTGTCTGCACGACTCTCATCAACGGTAAAAACAGTACCTAATACTCTGACTTGGGACAGTTTTCCTTCTACCGTAAACGGGCGGGCATTATCATGCTTGACAGAAAATGCGACTTTACCTTCCATGTGAACCCTGCGGCTGGAACTCTGGTAATCTTTTGCGTGGAAACGGACGGAGGAATGCGGGAACAGGGTTATGGAGGAACTGTCCGGAAGCATATAATCCACGGGGTGCGAGTAAGCCGTTACCTCCTTCCATGCTCCGTTTTCCCGGAAGCGGGGATAAATAAGAACTACGACCAGAATGGCTGCCACCATACCGGGAAGTATCCACCACAGACGGAAGGATTTTCGTGTCTGTTCCGTTATCTGGTATTTCTCTTTGAAAGCCTTCAATGCTTTTTGCGTATCCAACTTGTTCTTCTGATAGTGGTGCAAGACAAAGTGAAGGCATTTTTCATCCGGGGTTCTCATACTCTTTTGTTTTAGTCTTCATATTAATGACTGGGATTGCAGGCAAATTCACTATGCAGAATTTGTGAATGTTAGTTAAATAAAAATGCGTAAACTTTCTGTGCCCCTTCCCGTATCAGCCGAAGTGCCTTGCTGATGTGGTTATCCACCGTATTCACGGAAATCTGGAATTTGGCGGCTATCTCCCTATATTTCATGCCGTCGCGTTTATTCAGCAAAAATATCTCACGGCAGCGTTCGGGCAAGGCATCAATGGCAGTCCACATCTGCGCTTCCCTGACCGAACGTTCCTCCGCTTCCTCATCGCTCAACGTATCTTCAAAATCAGAAGGGGAAAGATTCGGATCATAAATCTCCTCCTTCTTCAGATAGTCTAGGCTGCGGTTACGGGCAGTCGTATAAAGGTAGGCTCTGACATTTTCTATTTTGGCTCCACTGATGCTTAATTTCTCCCACAAGGCAGAAAAACTATCTTGTACGATGTCTTCTGCAATATCCGTATCATGGACATAGTGCAGCACGTACAAGCATAACGAACGATAATGGTATTTAAATGTTTCGTCTATGTCTATTGTAAATTTATTCATACAAATAGGCTTATTATTCTGTATGTCTACATAAAAGGACACAAAATAAGGCAAAATTCACTATTTTATATTGTTAAAGAAATATAACGTACCCCCTTTTTCATATACACATGGTGGAAAACATCACGGGGTTTCCGCACTTTCCTTTCCGTTTTTCCACATTCTTTCTTTTTTTCCGTCCTATAAAAAAATACGTTTATGGAAGAAAAGAAGTTGCGCAAGGTTTATTTGATGGTGGAGTTCGGAAAACCTTTTGCGGTAAAAAGGAGATGTATGTAGCCCTCATGGCAGAACCAACTTTTTCGCAGTTCTCCAAGTTCATGTCCGTATCCAAGAAAGACGAGGTATCGGCTATGAGAACGCTTGTCAAGGACTGCTTCATCGAAGGTGACCACGAACTGGTAAATAATAATTTCCGGTTCCTCTTCGGCTTGATGGGACAACTCACCGACTTATTATCACCCGCTAGAGCACGCTCATAAATTAATAGAATGTTGGGCGGTACGTGACGACCAGCAACATCCGGCAACAGATGATTTTTTCCCGGCGTCAACCAACATAAGGTGACGGACGAGGAGCCCGAACAACTTTCGGAAGAAGTACTCTGACTGTACGAACAGGTGATAATAAGTCAAATAAGCTAAGAAATAATAAAAATGTTAAATCTTCATCCTTTAGAATGTACAATTAAAGACAACGACCATATTCCTGACTTATTGCTTATAAAATATTGAGGAATAATTAGTTGTAAATACCAATTTTGAAAAGAGCTTCTTACTACTTCATTCCATTAAAATTTAGCGACATTGAAACTGTGCTATTCCTTTACAATTTCTATTCTTGCTCCCAAAGTATTGCATATTTTAGTAAGTATGTCTATCCCCACGGAAAATTTACCGTTTTCCACATTTGAGATTGTAGCCGGACGAAGGTCTGCCAATTCAGCCAACTGCCGAACTGTATAACCTTTTTCGCTCCTTATTTCAGCCAATTTCTTGCCGATACGTTCCCGGTCATTCATCATAATTTCCATATAATTCCTCTTCTTTTTCTTCTTGTTCTGCTGAAAAATTCCAAAGTATTCTTAATACTTCCTCTTGTTCTTCTCTTGTTCCTTTATTGGATGGGTCAAGCCAGTTTACTTTGCACAGTCCGTTCAAAAATTCCTCGTAAGTGGAGAAATAAAAATCTCCAATGCTAGGAATCAACACAAAACACCTCGGAAATCCAAGGTATAAAAGTCCTACCTGTTCGGGATGGTCTATGATGTTATCACAGTACCAACAACCCGGATATTTCTGATCTGCCATAATATATGTGTTATTTAAGATATTTATTTCTCATTTCTTCTATACCTTCATAGGACATTCCGATATTAAATCCTTTGTCAAGTAGCCTTTTTTTTTGGTCGGCATAAAAATTAGTAATCAAGTTTGATTCTGTAATCAATGATTTTTTCATTTTCTGATATTCGTTATATGATATCTGCTTCACAGATGATAGGCATATTTCATTGTCGCTGCCAATGCCGGATACAACACCCTCGTAATAATATTTCTTTTCACCGTTGGCCGCAAAACTTCCTACTGGCTTGTAATAGCACACTTGAGCCATTGATACTCCATCTTCATAATGGTTCTCTCTATAATTATAGCTACGTCCGCATTTCGGAGCCTTACCATATCTGTATCCAACTACCTTAATGCCTATAATATCATTTTCATATATCATATTATTCACCCGTCATGCCGATGGCTCAGCATTTAATCAGTAGATTACAGCTTTTATTTTCATGTCAGTTATACAAACACTCTCTTGTCTCTGCACGGAATAGTAGGTAACGTGATTGTTCGATACTTCAAACATCGGATAAATCGATTCGGGATCATCTTTAATACCTTCAATTGTGAATTTTACAATACCTTGTTTTGCTGCCTGTTTGAATGCTCTGCGAAAATCTGCATCTAATGAATCGAAAGTTCTCATAATCTTGTTGCTGAATTGTTACTGTTGCCACCAGCCCTATTATTGTATTGCAAATATAAGCATTTAATTTATTGTTACCAAATATCGTAACAACCTAATTAATTGAATTAGCATTTCTTTGCAGTTGGATATTAATTATGGCAATATTATATGCTAAATAATAATACATGGCTATTTTTTTATAACTTTAGATTCTTTCATACTCTATAAAAGAGTACGTGACGTTCGAATCGGACGAAAACACTTTAATGGAAAAGAACTTGTAATAAACAGAGAAAACTTTTGCCATTAATGGGGATTCTTTTTTCAAAGGAATGCCGACGGTTCGATTTGAAAACATATTATATCAGAATATTTAAATCTTAAAATTGTTTGATATTTTAAAATTTAAATATCACAACATTAAAATATTGACACGGACCGGTATGGAATTGTAATCCGTATCTTTGCCCCCTGTCTTTTTAGAAGAAGAAAATATGCCATCATGCCTCCTGAAAATGTCTATATTTGCGTTTCAATAATATAAATGATATGGACAGAACTAAGGACGCATGCAGACACCAATCAAACAACAGAGTCATCATGTGGTACAAAATAAGAGAATTATATTCAAAAGGATTTAACAAGACCCAGATCGCGTTCCAGCTTGGTCTGCATAGAAGTACGGTGCGCCGGTACTTGAAAATGGACGAGGACACATTGACTGCAAAATTGCAGCATCGCAGGCAATATCCCCGCATACTTGACAAATACGAAAGTTATGTCTGTGACATTCTTTCCCGGTACAGGTTCCTGTCCGCCTCCCAGATTCATGACTGGATGAAGGAACAGTATCCTGATCTTCCTGTTGTCTGCGGGAAAACCGTATACAATTTTGTGGAAGCCGTACGTCGTAAGTATAATCTGGACAAGGAGGGGCTTTCCAAACGTGTCTATGAGAAGATGCCGGATACCCCTTACGGGGAATATGCCCAGATGGATTTCGGGGAAAGCCGTATGTCCACGGACAGGGGCGGTTTTGTCAAGGTCTATTTTTTTGTCATGGTAATGAGCCGCTCCCGGCAGAAGTTCGTGTATTTTTCCAGTACGCCTTTCACCTCGGCCCTGGCCGTATATGCCCATGAACTGGCTTTCGCGTATTTCAAAGGAAAGCCGAGAAAGATCATCTATGACCAGGACAAAGTCCTGCTGGTCAGGGAAAACCTGGGTGACCTCATATTGACCAGAACGTTCCGTGCCTTTGTCAACGAGCAGCATTTCCAGCCCGTGTTCTGCCGTCCCGCTGATCCGGAAAGCAAGGGCAAAGTGGAAAATGTGGTCAAATATGTCAAGCGTAACTTTCTTGCCGGACGGACATTTCACAGTCCGGAAATCCTGAACACCGAAGTTGTGCAATGGCTGGAAAAAACAGGAAACGGCAAGATACATGGAACCACACGCCTGGTCCCGGCTGAGGAGTTTGAGATTGAACGGAAGTATCTGTTGCCATACTATGGAGAACCGGTGCCTCCCAAGGATGAGCCGAAAGAGTATCATGTCCGCAAGGACAATACGGTACGGTACCGGACCAACTACTACAGTGTGCCCTCTGGCACCTACAGGAACCTGAACACCGTTGTGTGGCTTCTTGAGAATAACGGACATATCGAGCTGTACGACAAGGAGAGCGGTAAACTCATATGCAGGCATGAGTTGTGTCCCGGAAAAGGAAAAAATGTATGTGACAAAAGACATCATAAGGACAAGACACGGAGTGTGAATGACTTGCAGGTCCGGATCCGAAAGCGGACGGAAGATGACCCCACCGTTATTCTGTGGCTCCGGAATCTGGAAAGGGAAAAGCCGCGTTATTACAGGGACAATATGAAACTGCTGCTTCATGTGATATCCGAATACGGCAAAGAAACAGTGATAGCAGCCCTGCGGACCTGTCTGGAAAAAAACATATACAACAGCCTTTCCGTGCAGGAAATATCCGGCTCAATCCACAGGAGTAAGGACAATATGAACGAGATGACTTTCCAAGCTCCGACATCCATTCCGGAAACAGCGGACTGTCATCCTGAAAAAACAGATATAAACCAATATAACAAGTTTTTTGAATGATACAAAGTGAAAAATTGAAAGAACACGCCAGACGTCTGCGGCTTTACAACATTGCAAACCGCATGGACAGCATTCTGCATCATGCACAGGAAGAAAAACCGACCTACCCGGAATTCCTGTCCCTGGTATTAGGCACCGAAGTTGAGATGAAAGAGAGGAAAGACTACGAGAGACGCCTTGTTGCGGCACGTCTGCCCCGAAAACATGATCTTGACGAATACGACTACAATTTTTATGAGGGCATAGACCGCCGGCAGATGAAGGAGCTTCGTGAACTGGTATGGCTCCGTGAAGCTTATAACCTGATCCTGATGGGACCATCAGGGACCGGAAAGACATTTCTGGCAGCCGGTCTTGTCTTTGATGCGGTCAAGGCCGGTTACAAGGCATACCTGATGACAATGGAGGATATCGTAAATTGTCTCAGACTTAAAGACATCTCAACTCCGGCCATGATGACTTATAACAAGATTCTGCGCGCACAGCTGCTGGCAATAGATGATATCATGCTGTTTCCTGTGAAAAGAGAGGAAGCAACTGCCTTCTTCAACCTGATAAACACCCTACATGAGAAGACATCCATCATCATTACAACCAACAAGGCACCTACGGAATGGGTAGAAACATTGAATGATGAAATCCTTGCCAGCGCTCTGCTTGACAGGCTGCTTTATCGATGTGAAGTCATCAAGTTCACCGGCAGTAGCTACCGTAGGCGGTTTCGGGATTGCGCACCATCGCCTCGTATTCCAGCCTGTCCTTCTGCTCCCGGTACTTGTTCATGTCCAGCGTCTGCGTTTCGAGCAGTTTCGCCGTGCCCTGCACGACGGGCGAGAGGACGCTGTTTATCGTGCCAAGCACCACCGTAGGGAAGAACATGATGCACAGACCGATGGCAAATGGGCGGAGCATCGGGAAGACGTCTATCGGTTCGGCTCTCGCCAACGACTGCCATACCCGGTAGGCGACATAGAAGAGCGCGCCCAGCCCGGCGATGCCTTTCGCCACGCCCGCCATGTCAGCGCACAGCGGCATCATCTGCTCGTAGAGCGAGCGGAGAATCTGGTGAAGGTTGTCGAACTCCATAGGCTACCAGTATCTTTCGTTCATGCTCCCGTACAGCCCCATGATGCGGTCGAGGTCGTTTTTCTTCTTCGCACGCAGGTAGCTCACGCTGATGTTCTTGTTGGTGTAGTAGCTCACGAGGTTGCGGTAACGCTTCATCTTGGAGTGGCAGCGTTCCACCACGTCCATGCGCTCCTTGTCCGTCATGGAGAGCGTGGTGATGTTCACCACGTTCTTCAGCTCCGTCAGCACGTCGTTGGATTCTTCCATCCGTGATGTCGCCTACCATCAGGATGGTCTGCTGCACCTTGCGGGCGTCCTTGACCAGATTGTTCACCGATTTGAGGGGTAGGCTAAGCATCCAACGCCCTGCCGTATTACTACGGTGGGTTTTCGGAAGCTCGCCCCCAAACCGGACGTACACGTCTCCGCGTATCCGGCTTTCTACTAATAATATCAATCTATTCATTGTTACTGAGTTTTTTGTAACACTTACCACATATGGCAATAGTCTTTCGTTTGCGAGCCATCATTTGTTTTTCGCAGGTAGTTTTCCCTTGAAGATTTTTTAATTTTCTCACATGGTGCATCACTAACTTATCGACTGCTCCACATAATTCACATTTTTCCGCTTTCAGCCTATCTATAAGACTTGTGTTTGTAGGATGATATGTGAATTTGGGCAAGTTGTCTAAATCCTTAATGTTCATTGGATTTTTCTTTTTGAACCCACCATGATAAAAGGTCAAGTCTTTGGCAGTACCGTTCTTTAAATAGTATCTAACTGAAAAAAGTCCATTCTTGGTGTACTTTTTTCGGATTTGCGACATCGTTGTCCGATATTTCTGCGCAAATGTTTTGTACATACTATATTTCATGATATACCCAAGTTTTGACAGACTACTACAATTATTAGCCAAACAATAGTAATTGTAAATGCCCTTTATTTCCTTGTTGTACCTGTCAAGTATCTCAAAGTCATTGTTGTTTGAAAGTTTGGGACGGGATTTTGCTTTCCAATACTCCTTGCCGTTGTGTATCTTTATTTCTAAAACACGATATTCGAGCAACTTTTTCTTAAACGTATCCTTTCCAAGTGCCAATTGTATCCTCTTATTGAAGACACGTCTTAGTACTCCGTATTTGCTTCTTTTGGTGTCATTGGATTTCCTTACAAAAATCTCATATCCGAGAAATTTTGCAGCGTTTTCAGCATGGGTGATAAGTGTTTTCTCATCAGACAGTGTAAGAGCTAACTTTTCATAGAGGAAGTTCTTTATGTCCTCTTTGATGATGATAGCATCTTGTTTACTGCCAATAATTCCAATTAGAAAATCATCCGCATATCTCACATATTTGAGTTTTCTGTAGTTCATATCCATTTCGTCACCATCAGAATACTGCAAACCTTCTTTTTGATAAGCCTTATATTGTCTTATCAATTCTGACCTTTCACTTTTGTCTTTTACCACTTTCAACTTTTTCAGAATACGGTGTCGTTTGCCTTCAAGTGATACTACCTGTTTAGTTCTTTTCCGTTCTTTCCCCTTATCAAATTTTCCAGTGTATTCCTTCATGAATTTATCCAACTTATCAAGGTATATGTTTGCCAAGATAGGGCTGACAATTCCGCCTTGCGGTGTTCCGCTGTAGGAGTTATGAAAGTTCCAGTCTTCGATATATCCTGCATTCAGAAATTTTCTAATCAAGCGAATAAATCTTTCGTCAGCGATACGTTCTTTCAGAATACCTATCAGTATCTCATGATTGATATTGTCGAAAAATCCCTTAATATCACCTTCTACGAACCATTTCACGCCCGAAAATGTCTTCTGAATATCAGACAAGGCAGTGTGGCAGCTTCTTAGAGGTCGGAAGCCATGTGACGTTTTTTCAAACTGTCTTTCATAGATGGCTTCCAATATCATTCTGACCACTTCCTGCAATAATTTATCATTAAAAGCTGGTACACCTAATGGACGCATTTTCCCATTTTTCTTTGGGATATACATCCGTTTTGAGGGTTGGGGCTGATAACTCTCATCTTTCAACGATGTTATCAGTTGTTCAATTCGGTTCAGGCTCATTTGGTCAATGGTTTTCCCATCTGCACCTGCTGTCATATTGCCCGGTTTCGCATATATGCGTTGGTAGGCAACGTAATACATTTCCTCATTGAAAAAGATACGGTACAAGCGTTCAAACTTGTAATTCAAATTTTCACTGTGTTCCGTTAGACTGTTTAATACATACTCTGGACTTCTCATAATGTCTCTCACATTTTCCGTTATTTGCATTAAAATTATTAGCTGCTTCCCTTCGCCATGTACAGGGCTTTCCCCTGCTCAGACTACTACGGAAGCTCCGTTGCCTTGTCGGATTTTCATAGGTCTGTACCTAATAGCCTTGCGGCGTTCCGATTTAGGCAATCCCCGTTTACGATATAATAACATGGCTATGATAGATTGTCGGATATGACTTCCGCCCGTTACCGCTTACTGCGGTTGTGCCGTAATTTGTTCCTGCCTCTACTACACGACGCTCGCAACAGAGGTATTACGGTATAGCGAGTTAAGTTATCTTTCACTATAAAACATACTGGGTTCACTTGGACTATCATTCAATCAGTTTGGATTTTATCCTCGTATCTATCTGTTTCATCTCACCATTCAGTCGTCGTAATACTTCTTGCCCTGCTCGTAGATTTTCACCGTTTCCTGAAAGTTGTTCACCATGTTGGCGGCGGTCTTCGAGGTGTGGATGATGTTCTTCGAGGCGTTGATGATGCCCTGCGCCAGATTGCCCGGATCGCTCACGACCCATTGGGCGGAAGCCCTGCCCGCGAAAAGCAGGCACAGGCAGATGGCGAATGTTATTCTTGTTCTCATGTTTCTTTGGATTTTAGCGGTTCTTATTTTTCTGCCGGAGTTTCCGGCTGCTGCTTCACACGCACGTAGTCCCCGTTGGGTGAGAAGGTCAGCACGTCGGAGGCTTCGTTATACGCCACGTCGATGCGGAAGCCGGTGTTCATGAACAGGTTGCCGTTCTCCTCCTGCAAGAGGTAGGTTTCCGGTTTCAGCTTGCGGCGGATGCCGCTCCGTTTGAATACCGTCACCTTGTAGGCTTCGCCCTCCTTGTAGATAAGCACGTCGGGCTTGCCCTCCACGCTTTCCCAGTTCCCGCACAGCAGGTCGCGGCGGTTCTCCGCCACGTCGCAGGATTGCAGCACCATGACCGCCAGTCCGATCAGACACTTGCTGACTTGCAGCATCTTCATTCTTGATATGCTCATACGCTTTTCTTTTTTTCGTTGATAAATCTGTTTTACCGATTATTGATTACTTATTTCTTGTTTCTCCGCCTTTCGGCAAGCTGCCGGATGGCGGCTTCGATGTCTCCGCCCAGCTGCTCCGCCAGACGGTACACCTCCACCTTCTCCGTTTCCTCGGTGGTGTACGCCAGATACTCTTCCGCGCTCACCTCGGTGGCATAGACCGCCGACTGCGTGCCGCCCAAGCCTATCCACACCTCCTTGTAGAGCCGTGAGGGGTTGTTCGCCATGTTGATGGAGAGTATCTGCGACTTCTCCTTCTCCGTCAGTCCGAGCAACGCCTGAATCTGGTCGAACTTGTTCATGTACTTGCGCTGGTCAAGAAGTATCTTGCAGTCGGAGTTGTTGATGATGCTCTCCTTGACGACGGGCGAGGAAATGATGTCGTCCACCTCCTGCGTCA
>PPYE01662708.1_pt1 | contig 19394 bp, 17 predicted proteins | sample 1559881 | NCBI WGS metagenome assembly PPYE01 (sample SAMN08240022, study PRJNA423297) | Human gut metagenome, whole genome shotgun sequencing project. | reverse complement strand
ATGATATGGAGGCGTGTCCGGGGCGGGAGGGCAGGCGTCGCTCCCAATCAGAGGGGTGCGCCCGTCCCCCACTCCGCCTCCTCCCGCAGGGGGAAGGAGAACATCTGGTCCACCGCCGCCTCATAGGCGGGGGAATCGGCCGCCTTGCGGATGCGCTTGAGGGGTTTTCCTTCCGCCCCCACAAACAGCCGGGACAGGTAGCTCCACAGCTCCTTCATGTGGAAGACCGTGTTCCGCTGGCTGGCGAAGCGCTCCAGATAGGTGTGGTACAGCTCGTCGTGGAAGGCCCGGAGGGTATCCTTGTCCGGGCCGGGGCCGCCCCTGGCCTGGCGCACCAGGGCGGGGTTGGCCAGCAGGCCCTGGCCGATCATCACCTGGTCCACGCCGGGGAAGTCTTGGGCAAACCGGGCGCAGTCCCCGGCGGTCACCAGGCCGCCGTTGAAGCACAGGGGGCCCTGGTAGTGGTCCAGAGCGTAGCGGAACCACTCCATGCGCACCGGGCGCTTGTAGAAATCGGCGCGCACCCGGGGGTGGAGAATGAGCAGGGAGACCGGGTACTTTGCAAAAATCTCCAGCAGGCGGGGGAACTCCTCCGGGTCCTCCATCCCCAGCCGGGTTTTCAGGGAGATTTTCATGGGGGGAGCCTGAGAAAAGACCGTATCCAGAAAACAGTCCAGCTCCTCCGGCCGGGCCAGCATCCCGGCCCCCTTCCCCTTGGCGGTCACTGTGCCCGAGGGGCAGCCCAGGTTCAGGTTCACCTCGCCGTAGCCCATGGCGGCGAGCTCCCCGGCGCACCAGAGGAAGTCCTCCGGATTTTTGGTCAGCAGCTGTGGGACCGCCCGGAACCCCTGGTTGTGCTCCGGGAGGACGTTGCGCAGCTCCCGCTGGGTGAACACGTGGTCCTGGGTGGGGGAGAGGAAAGGCATGTAGTAGGCGTCCACGCCGGGGAACCAGCGGTGGTGGGCCCGGCGGAACTCCGAGCCGGTCACCCCCTCCAGAGGGGCAAAGTAGTAGTTCAAGGGTCTGTCTCCTGTCTATCCAAGGTTTTGAAGGCGGGGGAGGTCAGTTGGGGTGCTCGTCCACCCAGCGGCAGGCGGCCAGCCCGGCCACCGCCCCGTCCCCCACGGCGGTGGTCAGCTGACGCACCCCCTTGGAGCGGCAGTCCCCGGCGGCGAACACCCCGGGCAGACTGGTCTTGCAGTCCTCCCCGGCCAGCAGGTAGCCGTCCTCGTCCACGGCGATCAGGGCGGAGAAGGGCCCGTTCTGGGGCTGCTGGCCCACGGCGATGAACAGCCCCTCCACCTCCAGCTGCTTGGCCTGGCCGGTGATCCGGTTCCGGACGGTCACGCCGGAGAGGCCGCCCTCCCGGGTCAGCAGCTCCTCCACCGTGCTGTCCATCTCACAGGCGATGTTGTCCCGGGCCAGCACCTGCTCCACCAGCCGCCGGGCCCCCCGGAACTCCTCCCGGCGGTGGATCAGGGTGACCTGGGAGCAGATTCCCGACAAAAACAGGGCGTCCTGGAGGGCGGTGTCCCCGCCCCCCACCACCGCCGCCGGCTTTCCAGCGTAGAAGGGGCCGTCGCACACGGCGCAGTAGGAGACGCCCTGGCCCACCAGCTCCTCCTCCCCGGGCAGGCCCAGGGTGCGGTGCTGTACCCCGGTGGCCAGCACCAGGGCCCGGCACTCCCGCAGGGCGCAGTCGGTGGTCACCTGAAAACCGTTCCCGTGGGTGCGGAAGCTGGTCACCGCCTCATACTCCAGCTCCACCCCCAGCTCCTCCGCTTGGCCCAGCAGATCCTGGGAAAACTGGCTGCCGGGGATGGAGGGCAGGCCGGGATAGTTCTCCACCAGGGGGGAGAAGTTGATCTGTCCGCCGGGGGCGTTTCCCTCCAGCACCACCACCGACTTACCCGCCCGGGCGGCGTACAGGGCGGCGGTGAGCCCCGCCGGGCCGCCCCCCGCCACAAGAATATCCGTCATGCTTGCAGCACCTCGCTTCCGGCGCCCGCCCGGGCGCCTTTTTCCCTATTGTAATCCATCCGCCCAAAAGGCGCAAGCCTGGAAGGACGGGACGGAGCGGGAAAACCAGTTTTCTTGACAGGATGCCAAGTTTCATTATTTTTCTGCCAAGTATACTTGACAGAATGAGGGCGGCGTGATAGGATATGCTCACAGCAGAGGATGATCCCGCCTCCGCCCCAAGGCGCCGGGGCCGAGAGGGGGCCTGAGCTGGAAAGGAGCTTATATGGATAAAAATGAAATCTTGGAGAAGAGCCGGAAGGAAAATCAGCTCCGTGACGAGGGGGTCCTGCATGCCCAGGAGAAGGGGCGGAAGTGGGGCGTAGTTGGATTTTTAAGCCTGCTTATAGCGGTGCAGATCTACCAGTTGGTACTGGGACTGGACATCAATCTGCCCCAGGCATTCTTCATGGGCTATGTTTCCTGTGAGGCCCTGGGCGAATATGGATTCCGGCGGAAAAAGAGCTATCTTGGCCTGGGAATTGTGGCGGCCCTGGCCTGTGTGCTCAATTTGGCGGTTTATATCAAACACACGCTGCCGTAAGGAGGGAAGCAGAATGGAAAAACAGGAGATTCTGGAGAAGAGCCGGAAGGAAAATCAGCTCTGTGACGAAGGAATTCTGCGCGCTCAGGAGAAGGGCCGCCAGTGGGGTGTGGTTGGCTTTTTGGCTCTGTGTGCGGCGGTACAGGTCTATCACCTGGCACTGGGGCTGGACAACAGCCTGCCGCTGACATTCTTTTTGGGGTATGTGGCCTGTGAGGCTCTGGGCCGGTACCGGGCCAGGCGGGAGAAGCACCTGCTGGCCGTCGGGTGCCTGGGGGCGCTGGGCTCCCTGTTCTCCCTGGCAAGCTATGTGATGGACACCCTGCCCGCGCTGCAGGGGTAAGGGGGAAATGGCATGGAAAAACAGGATATTCTGGAAAAAAGCCGTCGGGAGAAGACGGACGAGGGGGTCACCTACGCGGAAAACAAAGGCCGCCGGTATGGAGAGATCAGCTTTTGCCTGCTGATTATCGCGGTGTTGGTCTATGACTTCGCGAAGGGGCTGGACAACTATCTGCCCATGTCCCTGCTGTGGGCCTATCTGGCCGCCCAGGCTCTGGGTAAGTACCAGGCGCGGCGGGAGCACAAGTACCTCTGGGTGGTCGTGTGCGGAGCCATCGCCTCCCTGTGCTTCCTGCTCTGCTATGTGCTGCGGACTTGGTGAGAGGGGGCGAGAGTTTGGATGAACAGCTGGTTTTAAAAAACCGTTTGAAGGTGGCCCGGGCGGAGAAGGGCCTGTCCCAAGGGGACCTGGCTCAGCTGGTGGGAGTGTCCAGACAGACTATCAGCTCCATTGAGACGGGGCAGTTCAACCCCACCGCCAAGCTGGCCCTGATCTTATGCATTGCCCTGGACAAGAAATTTGAGGACCTGTTTTACTTCTGAATTGATAAAAAAGCCCCTCTCTGCCCGGCGGCAGAGAGGGGCCTGGTGTATTTTAGATGTGCTGGTGGACCTTGGAGAGCTCCTGGGCGATGTTCAGAATGTGGTCGCCGATGCGCTCAAAGTCGGTGAGAAGCTCGGAGTAGAGGATGCCGCCCTCGGCGGAGCACTCCCCGCTCTGCATCCGGGCCAGGTGGCTGCGGCGGTAGTCCCGGGTCATGTCGTCGATGCGCTGCTCCAGGGCCGACACCTGGGTGAGCCACTCCACGCTCCCCGCCTGGTCGGACAGGAGCTGCTGGATGCCGTTCAGGCAGATGTCCTGCATGGAGACGATCTCCTGCTGGGCGGTCTGGGAGAAGGCGATGTCCCGCCGGTTGAGCATGCGGGTGTAGCCGGCCAGGTTGTCCGCGTGGTCGCCGATGCGCTCGATGTTGCCGGAGATGGTGAGGAAGCTGCTCACCACGGCGGAGGCCTGCTGGTTGGTCTCATAGGCGATCACGTGGGAGATGTGGAGAGAGATCTCCCGGTTCAAAAAGTCGATATACTCCTCGGTCTCCTCCACCTGGGAGAGCTCGTCCTCGTTCCGGTCCAGCACCGAGCGGAAGCTGGTCTCCACGTTCTCCTGGGCCATGAGCATCATCCGGCGGAGCTCATGCTGGAGCTGGTCCACCTGGATGGCGGACACGCCCAGGCCGCTCTCCTTGCTGCCCGTCTGGATGGGGGTGAGGTACTCCAGGTGCATGCGCTCGTCCTTATCCTCGGGGCGGTCGGGCAGAATCTTCACGGCGGCCTTGGCCAGGTAGTTGCCCAGGGGCAGGAGGAGCAGGGTGGTGATGATGTTGAAGCTGGTGTGGGTAATGGCGATCTGGCCGGCGGGGGTGGCGGGCAGCACGCCGCTCAGGAAGCTGCCGAGGGCGCCGGGCAGTACCAGGGAGCCGTCAATCACGCTGGCGATGGGGAAGAGAATAAAGAGCGCGGTGAAAATGACGGTGCCGATGATGTTGAACATCAGATGGATGATGGTGGTGCGCTTGGCGTTGCGGGTGGTGCCGATGGAGGCCAGCACCGCGGTGATGCAGGTGCCGATGTTCTGCCCGAACAGGACGAACACCGAGTTGGCGTAGGCGATGACGCCGCTGTTGGCCAGGGCCTGCAGGATGCCCACCGAGGCGGACGAGGACTGGATGATGGCGGTGAAGATCATGCCCGCCAGGATGCCCAGCACCGGGTTGGAGAAGTTGGACATGATGCCCACAAAGGCCTCCGACTCCCGCAGGGGGGACATGGCGGCGCTCATCATATCCATGCCGATGAACAGCACGCCCAGACCGGCGAAGATCTGGCCCACGTGCTGCAGCTGGGGCTTTTTCACAAAGACGGCCAGCACCACGCCCACAAAGGCGATGAGCGGGGCCAGCTCCCCCACGTCCAGGGCGATAAGCAGGCCGGTGACGGTGGTGCCGATGTTGGCGCCCATGATGATCCAAACCGCCTGGTTCAGGGTCATCATGCCCGCGTTGACGAAGCCCACCACCATGACGGTGGTGGCGGACGAGGACTGAATGACGGCGGTGATGGCCGCCCCCACCAGTACCCCTAAAAACCGGTTGGCGGTGAGCCGCTCCAGAATCTGCTTCATCCGGCTGCCGGCCGCGGCCTCCAGGCCGGAGCTCATCATCTGCATGCCGTACAGAAACAGGGCCAGGCCCCCCAACAGGCTTAAAAAGTCTGTCATCTGCATAAGGTTGGAATCCTCCTCTTTCTCTCTCGTTCCAGGGAACTATCTATTGCTATTGTTTCGGGTTTGCGGTAAAAATATAAAAAGGCACAGCCCACGGGCCCGGCGCTCCGCCGGCTCCGCAGGTTATGCCAGTATTGTCCGATGAAGTTGTAGCAGGCCGGTTCCCTCCGGCCCGGGTCCCGATGCTCCCATGGCATTGTTCCCTCTCTGCACACCGCATTTCTTTCTTAACACATTCTTTATTATAGGGGGGCGCCCCGGGCATCGTCAATGAATTTTACTTATATTTAACATAGTTCAAACAATTTTCCATGGTTCAAACAAAAATGCGCACCCGGACACGTCCGGGAGCGTGGATTTTACCGGAGCGGGCGCCTGGGAGAGCCGGGACCCGCGGCCGGACCGGAGAAAGGGAGGAATGATCCATGATCCAGCTGGTGGTCAGCGACATCGACGGAACCCTGCTGCAGGATGGGGCGAACGCCATCCCGCCGGCTATTTTTGAACAGATCGCCCGCCTGAGGGAGCGGGGCATCCGTTTCTGCCCCGCCAGCGGGCGGCAGTACACCAGCCTGCGGAAGCTGTTTGCCCCGGTGGCGGACCAGCTCTACTACCTGTGCGAAAACGGGGCGGTGGTCTATGGCCCGGGGTCACCGGGGCCCATCCTCAGCCGCACAGAGATGGACTGGGACCTGTCCCTGGAACTGTGCCGGGAGATTCTGGCCCATCCCCGGTGCGAGGTGCTCATCTCCGGGGCCAACACCAGCTACCTGTGCCCCAAGGAGGGGGATATCGTCTCCCTTATCCGGGACTTTGTGGGCAACAATGTGGCCCTCCTCCCCCGGCCAGAGGACATGCCCGAGCCCTTTGTAAAGGTGTCGGCCTACTGCCGGGACGGGGCCAGAGGGGTGGAGCCCGAGCTGGCCCCCCGCTGGAGCGGGCATTTCCGCGCCGCCGTGGCGGGGGAGAAGTGGCTGGACTTCACCCTGGCGGACAAGGGGGTGGGGCTGAGGCAGCTGTGTGCCGTCCTGGGGGTCCCCCTGGAACGGGTGATGGCCTTCGGGGACAATTACAACGACCTGCCCATGCTGGAGCTGGCGGGCCGACCCTATCTGATGGAGAGCGCGGCGGAGGAGCTGCGGGACCGCTTCCCCCTCCACTGCCGCCGGGTGGAGGATGTGCTGGCCGGACTGTAGTTTTCCAAATAGAGAAATAGAAAAAGCCCGCCCCGGCGTTTCCAAGTCCCAAAAGGGACCGGGAGATGCCGGGGCGAACCATATAAAAGGGGGAAAGAGAGAAAACCAAAGGGAGATGGGATGAATCAAACGGGAGGATTACCAGAAGAACCCGCCGAAGGGCCAGCTGTTGTAGTAGGAACCGCCGCTCTGCTGGTTCTGGTTGGACTGCTCCTGAATCTGGTTGGCCGCCTCCGTCTGGGCGTTCTCCTCGTCCAGAGTGACGGTCAGCGTCATCTCCTGCAGGTTCCGTACCACCGTCAGAGTGATCGTGTCTCCAGCTTTGTAGCTGCTGGACAGGGCGGCAGTCAGGGCAGAAGGAGAATCTACTGCTGTGTCGTCAATAGCAGTAATAATATCGTTTACCTGCAGGCCTGCCTTCTGGGCGCAGGAGCCCTCGGCCACATATTCTACCACCGCGCCGGCGGGGATACCGTAGGCCTGCAGCCGCTCGTCCACCACATTCACCTGAATACCCAGGTAGGGCTTGCCGGTGACATAGCCGTGCTCGATCAACTCGTTGATGATCTCCTTCACGTCGTTGATGGGGAGGGCGAAGCCCAGGCCCTCGGCGGAGACACCGGAGCTGGTCTGCGTATACTTGGCGGTGACGATGCCCACCACATTGCCGTAGCTGTCAAAGAGGGGGCCGCCGGAGTTGCCCGGGTTGATGTCGCAGTTGGTCTGCAGCACGTTCAGGGTGGTGGTCTCTTTCTGGCCGGTGGTCTGGTTGGTGCTGCTGGTGGTGATCAGCCGGTCCAGGGCGGACACCAGGCCGTCAGTGAGGGAGTAGGTCAGCTCGCCCAGGGGGTTGCCGATGGTGTACACCGTCTCGCCCACCACCAGCTGGTCGCTGTCGCCCAGGGTGACGGGCTGCAGGCCGGTGGCGTCGATCTTCAGCACCGCCACGTCATTGTCCTGCTCGCCGCCCACCAGAGTGGCGGTGTACTGGGTGCCGTCGGCGAAGGACACCTCAATGGACACGGACGAGTCGTCCACCGCATCCTCAATGACGTGATAGTTGGTGACAATGTACCCGTCCTGGGTGAGCACAAAGCCGGAGCCGCTGGCCGCCGAGGTGGTGGTCTGTCCGAAGATGTTCACGGTGGTATTCACCGTGATGCCCACGCAGGAGGCCAGGTTGGCCGCGTACAGCTGCTCTGGGGTCATGGGCTGGCCGTCGTTGCTGTTGGCCACCGTGTCCACATCCACCGTGGGCCGCTCGCCCTGATAGACCACCGTGTCCGGCTTGGTGATCTGCTGATAGGCCGCCGCGCCGCCTGCGCCGGCGGCCCCGCCCACCACCACGCAGGCCAGCAGCAGGGCGATGGCCCGCTTGGTGAACCGGCCGGGACGCTTCCTGGGCGACTCGGGTCCGGGACCGACAGGGCCCGGGACGGGAGCCGGAGAGGGGTCGGCGTAGTCGCCGAAGCCGCCGCGGTATCCGTCGTTCTCACTATTATAAAAATTGAATTCATTGTCTGCCATGATCAATCACTCCTCCGTGTGAAGCTGTGGGGTTTTCCCGTTTGACAAGTCACAGTATACGGGAGAAATATGATCGAGGCGGGCTGCCGCCCCCTCGAGCTCCCCCGCCAATACTCGGGCGGATTCGTCTAAACAGAGGTTTTTCGACAAGCAGAAACAGCCGCCCGAAGGCGGCTGTTTCTGGATCTGCTTCAACCGGTTCAGAACTTGTTGTACAGGGCCAGGATCAGGGTGATGGCCTCCTGCACGCTGGTGTTGTTCTTGGGGGAGAGAGTATTGCCAGAGCCGCTCATCAGACCGTTGTTGTTGAGCTTGGCCATACTCTCCACCGCCCAGCTGTCCACCTGGTCCGCGTCGGTGAACTGGCTGCTCAGGGTGGTGCTGCTGTTGGTGAGGGTGGTGGTGCCGTTGGCCTCATCCACACAGCGGATCACCTGGTTGAGCATGACGCTGATCTCCTGCCGGGTAATGTTGGCGTTGGGGGAGAAGTTCCCGTTTCCGGTGCCGCTGGCCACGCCGGCCTGGGCGGCCTTCAGGGCTGCGGGGTCGCTGGTGTCCTGGAAGGACTGGTCCCCGGTGGGCAGGGTGGTGCCGGTGGCCTTCTCAATGAGGTTCACCGCCAGCTCGGCAAACTGCAGGCGGGTGATGGAGGCGCTGAAGTTGGAGCTGGTGCGGTCGGTGAGCAGGCCCAGGGACTCGGCGCTGAGGATATTGCCCACCGCCCAGCTGCTGGCGGAGGACACGTCCACCGGCAGGGTGCCCATGGCGTCGGAGCCCACCACGGAGCCGCCGCTCACCAGGAAGGTGCGGGTCACCGTCTTGGAGAAGTTCCCCTTGGTGACGGTGGCGGTGATGGTGTGGGAGCCGGAGGACAGGCTGGACACATCCAGAGAGTAGGCGAAGGGCTCGCTGGTGGAGGTGTAGGCGGCGGCCCCGTCCAGGGTGTACCGGCAGGTGGCGGAGCCGGTGCCGGGGAAGCTGGCGTAGGTGTACAGGTTCAGGGTGTCCATGGGCTCATTCACCGTGGACAGGCGGGTGTAGGCCGCCCCCTGGGTCTCGTCCCCCTGGAGGAAGGCGCCGCCGCTCACGGCCGGCCGGTAGGCAGAGGCCAGGGCGCCGCTGCCGCTGAGGGCGTAGCTGTACTGGCTGATGGACAGGTCCACGTCAAAGAGGAACATGGCCTTCACCTGGGGATAGACCATGGGCAGATAGGAGTAGAACTTGTTGAACTGGTCCACCGCGTTGGCGGTCTGGTCGGCGCCGGTGCTCTTGTTCCGGTAGCCGAAGCCGCACTCGCTGATCATCATGGGCTTCTTGTGGGCCTCAGCCAGGGCGGCCAGGTCGTCCAGAACGATCAGGGGGTCGCTGCCGTAGATGCCGGAGCAGTAGAAGGCGTCGTTGGAGTGGGCGGTGTCGGCATAGGTGTAGCTGCTGCCGTAGCCGGGGCCGCCGTTTTTATAAGTGGATACGCCGATCCAGTCCACGTACTGGTCGCCGGGGTAGTAGGTCTCATAGGTGACAGTGCGGTTGGACACATCGTTGGGGGAGAACACCAGGGCGATGTTGTCGTACTGCCGGGCGGCCTTGGCCACCTTCTGATAGGCCTGGATGTACTTCTGGGGGTCGGGCAGACTGGTCCAGCAGTTCATCTCGGCTCCGATGCGCAGCAGCACAGTGCAGTTCCGGGCCCCCAGGGCGGCCACGCCCTCGTTGATGTAGCTGTCGGCGGACAGGACCGCGTCCAGGCCGGAGTTGCTCTCGGTAAAGTTCCAGGCCAGCTCCACCACGCCGCCGTTGTTCAGGGCGTCGTTGACGGTGCTGTCCATGTTGGAGTAGTAGTCCAGCCAGTAGTCCACCGAGTAGCCGTCCAGGAAGTCCACGTACACCAGGGCGGCGGAGTCGTTCACATGGGTGCCGCCGGGGACCACGCCGTAGTACACGCCGGAGACCGGCTCGCCGGTGGCGCCGTAGTAGGGCACGTCGGCGGGGTTCTCCGCCAGGGCATAGATCTCCATGGGCCGCTGCAGGTGCTTGAGCTGGGCATTCACGTTGAGCAGGGTGTCCTGGTAGCTCTTTACGTTGTCGTTGAGCCACTGGGCGTAGGTGAGCTGGCGCTGGAGCCAGAGGACGACGTTGTCCACGTCCCCCTGCATCTCATAGCACCAGGCCGCCTTGGCGCAGATGGGCTCCAGAATCTGGCACACTTCGGTGCCCAGGGGGTAGCTCTTGAACAGGTCATAGGTCTGCTGGGCCACAGACAGGGTGCCCGCCACATCCTGGCTCTGCTGCACCTGGGCCCAGGAGGCCTGGAGGGGCCAGTAGGCCTGGGGATAGCTGAACGCCGAGGCCGGGACCAGCATGCCGCATGCGAGGACGCCAGTGAGCGCCGCGGCGGCGAGACGGGTTTGAAACTTCTTCATACGTTCCCTCTTTTCTCCAAAATTTCCGGCGGATGGCGCGCGAACGCCCATCCGAGCTCCGTGATCCCGCCGGCGGAGGCCGGGCCCTCCCAAACCCGAACGTCCCGGCCGGGGAATCTCCTTAAAAATAACTGTACCTCATTTTAACGGCCAATACAATATGCTGGCTGCATAGTATTGTATCTTTTTCCGGGAATTCTCTTCCCGTTGAAATGCAGAGAAAAGGGCGGGGAGCCCCGCCGAAGCAGAGGGGCTCCCCGCCCTGGAGATGCGGCGGGAAAACGTCAGAATGGAACCGTCCTCACTGGTCGGCCACCGCCTTGCGCATCCACCGGCCGCTCCTCACCCGGGACAGGGAGACCGCCGCGCCGATGGCCCAGCCGGCGGGGATGGACCACCAGATGGCGTTGGCGCCCAGGGGGGTGAGGTAGGCCAGGGCGTAGGCGATGGCCACCCGGGAGAACAGGTTGGCCATGGAGCTGAAGGTGAAGGCCCCCATGTCTCCCGCCCCCCGGAGCATCCCGTTGGGGACGAACAGCAGGCCCATGAGGATGTAGAACACCGACACCGTGTGCATATAGGCCAGACCGTAGCCCAGTGCCCCAGAGGTGTCCCCCGGGTCCAGGAACAGCCCCAGCAGCTGGTTGCCGAACAGGAAGATCAGCACGGTGATGGTCAGGGAGAACACCACCACCATAAAGAGGGAGGCCTTCAGCCCCTCCTTCACCCGCTCGTACTTGCCGGCCCCGATGTTCTGGGCGGTGTAGCTGGACATGGCGTTGGAGAAGTTCATGTTGGGCAGCATGGCCAGCGTGTCGATTTTGGTGGCGGCGGTGTACCCGGCCACCAGCACCTTGCCGTAGGAGTTCACCAGCCCCTGCATCATCATCATGGACAGGGAGACCAGGGACTGCTGGAGCATGGAGGGCAGGCCGATCCGGGCGATGCGCTTCACCGCCAGCAGGTGGAACAGGGGGATCTTCTCCCCCTGCCGCCCCGGCTCGCAGGGCATGCGCTTCAGCCGTCGGATGAGCACCAGCAGGGAGCACACCGCGCACATCCCCTGGGCGATGAGGGTGGCCCAGGCCACGCCGGCCACCCCCATGTGGAACTGGATCACAAAGACCAGGTCCAGCACAATGTTGGTCAGGCTGGAGATCATCAGAAAGAGCAGGGGGGTGCGGCTGTCCCCCTGGGCGTTGTAGATGCCGTTGAGGGTGTTGTAGAGAAACAGGAACACCGCCCCGCCGAAGTAGATCTGTAAGTACAGCCGGGAGTCGGCCATGATGTCCGGGTCGGTGCCCAGCAGCTGCAGCAGGGGGCCGGCCAGCACGGTGCCCAGGGCCATGATGATGAGCCCCAGCACGCTCAGAGAGATGATGGCGGTGGAGATAGTGGACTTCATCTCATGGATGCGCCCCGCCCCGAAGAGCTGGGAGACCACTACGTTGCTGCCCATGGACAGCCCCGAGGCCACCGCCACCGACAAAAACACAATGGGAAAGGAGGAGCCTACGGCCGCCACCGCGTCCTCCCCCACGAACTTCCCCACCACCATGGTGTCCACCATGTTGTACAGCTGCTGGAACAAATTGCCCGCCACCATGGGCAGGGCAAAGAAAAACAGCAGCTTCAGGGGCCGTCCCTCCGTCAGATTTTGAACCATATCCTCTCTCCTTTTCTCAGGTTCTCCGCCTCCGGCGGACCGGAGCCGCTTTTAGGGTAAGAGGTATTGTATACCGGAACCGGAAAAAAGTCCATGCGGGTATCCGGAAAAAGGAGAAAATTTTTGCCCCCGGCCTCCGGTGCGGTTTCCTGTTTACTCCCGGCGGATTTTGCGGTAAAATGGGGGAGCATGCAGACGGGGAGAGGAGGAGAAAACCATGGCACAGCTGCTGACCCCGGGGAGCATTCTCGCTATGACCGACCAGGCGGCCGACCGCCTGATCAAGCTGGACAGCGGAGACGCGGCCCTGCTGTACCTGCACCTGCTGCGCCGGGGGAGCCCGGAGGGGCTGCGCTGGCCGGAGGAGCGGAAGCGCGCCGCCCTGAAACAGCTCCAGGACCAGGGGCTGGCCTCCCTCTCCCTCACCGCCGCCCCGGCGGCGCCGGAGGAGCCCCCGGAGGCCCCGCCCCCGGAGTACGCCCTGGAGGACATCAACGCCGCCCTGGGGGACCGGAGCTCCGCCTTCCCCGCCCTGGCCGACGAGGTGGAGCGGCGGCTGGGCAAGAAGCTCACCGCCAACGACCTGAAGGTGCTCTATACCTTATATGACCACCTGGCCCTGCCGGCCGAGGTCATCTGCCTGCTGGTGAACTGGTGCATTGAGGAGATGGAGCGCAAGTACGGGCCGGGAAGAAAACCCTTCCTCTCCCAGATCCGCCGGGAGGGGTTTGTCTGGGCCCGGAAGGGCATCGACACGGTGGACGCGGCGGAGCAGTATCTCCAGAAGCTGGCCCGCCTGCGGGGCCGGGGCGTTCAGGTGCTCCGGCTGCTGGACATCCCGCCCCGGCCCCTGGTGGAGCGGGAGAAGAAGTACATCGCCGCCTGGGATGAGATGGGCTTTGACGACGAGGCCCTGCGGGCGGCCTATGAGCGGACCATTATGAAGAAGCAGTCCCTGGACTGGAGCTATATGAACGGCATTCTCCGCCGGTGGCACGAGAAGGGGCTCCACACCCTGGCGGCCATCCAGGCGGGGGACCGGGACCCCAGGCCGGTCCAGGCGGCCCCCGTCACCCCCCAGAGCCAGGCGGCCGCCAGCCGGGAGGACCAGCGGGCCCGGGAGGACATGGAGCGCATCCGCCGCCTGATGGAACAGATGAAGCAGGAGGAGTGAGCAGATGGCATACGATCCCAACATCCTGCGCCGGGCCGCCGCCCGGCTGGAGGAGCAGAAGCGCCAGCGGGAGGACCGGCGGGAGGAGCTCCGGCGGAAGGCCTACGCCAAGGAGCCCCGGTTGGCCCAGCTGGACCGGCAGCTCCAGAGGACCATGGCCGAGCTGGCCTCCGCCTCCCTGCGCCAGGGGGGGGACATGCGCCAGACCCTCCAGGCCGTCCGGGACAAGAATCTGGAGATCCAGCAGGAGCGGGCGGTGCTGCTGGGGGCCCTGGGCCTGCCCGAGGACGCCCTGGACGACAAGCCCGCCTGCCCCAAGTGCGGGGACACCGGCTGGCGGGGGGCCCAGATGTGCGAGTGCCTGAAGGAACTGTGCGCCCAGGAGCAGATTCAGGAGCTGTCCAAGCTGCTGGACCTGGGGGAGCAGTCCTTCGACGCCTTCCGCCTGGACTACTACAGCGACCAGCTGTGGCCCGGCCGGGCCTCCTCCCCCAGGACCAACATGGACCTGGTGTACGAGGTGTGCCTGAACTACGCCCAGAAATTCGGCCGCTTCCACTTTAAAAACCTGTTTCTCACCGGGGCCCCCGGCCTGGGCAAGACCTTCCTGTCCGCCTGCATCGCCCGCAGCGTGTCCGAGCAGGGTTTTTCTGTGGTGTACGACACCGCCGGAAACATCTTCGCCCAGTTTGAGAACCGGAAGTTCCAGCGGGACGCGGAGGGGGTGCAGACCGCCCGGGACGAGACCCGGCGGTACCTCAACTGCGACCTGCTGATCCTGGACGACCTGGGCAGTGAGCTCACCACCCAGTTCACCCAGTCCGCCCTGTATGAGCTCATCAACACCCGGCTGGTGAGTGACCGGCGGACGGTGATCTCCTCCAACCTGACCCCCGAGGACGTGGTACGCCGGTATACGCCCCAGATCTCCTCCCGCCTGCTGGGGGAGTTCTACATCCTCCACTTTTTCGGGGACGACATCCGGCTGCTCAAGCGGAAATAGGCAGGTTGCTTTTCCACCTGGGTTGGGGTATGATACAAGTTGTGAAAGCGAGACCGCAAGGGAGGTTTTTCAAAATGCGGGACGGATTTGTAAAGGTAGCGGCCGGCACCCCCAAGATCCGGGTGGCCGACTGCCGCTATAACGCGGAACAGATATTTACCCTCATGCGGGAGGCAGATAAGCAGGGGGTGCGGGTGCTGTGCCTGCCCGAGCTGTGCCTCACCGGCTACACCTGCGGGGACCTGTTTCTCCAGGACACCCTGCTCCGGGGGGCCGAGGAGGGCCTGAAGACCATTCTGGAGGCCACCCGGAACCTGGATATGGTGGCCGCTGTGGGCCTGCCGGTGCGGGCCAACAACAAGCTCTACAACTGCGCCGCCGTCATCCACAAGGGAACGATCCTGGGTCTGGTGCCCAAGACCCACATCCCCAACTACGGGGAGTTCTATGAGAGACGGTGGTTCGCCTCCGCCGCGGACAGCAGCTTCCTCGACTGCACCATGGAATTCGCGGGCCAGGAGGTCGTGGGGCTTTCCCCCTACCAGATCTTCAGCTGCAACATGCCCAATCTGGTCCTTGGGGTGGAGATCTGTGAGGATCTTTGGGTCGCCGATCCCCCTTCCACACGCCTATGCGCCCAGGGGGCCACGCTGATTCTGAATTTGTCCGCCAGCGACGAGGTGGTGGGCAAGGCCGACTACCGGCGGCAGCTGGTGACGGGCCAGTCCGCCCGGCTGGCGTGCGGCTATGTGTACGCCGACGCGGGGGAGGGGGAGTCCTCCACCGACCTGGTGTTCGGCGGCCACAACCTGATTGCCGAAAACGGCTCCCTGCTGGCGGAGCGGCGGTTTGCCACCGGCCTCACCGTCAGCGAGATCGATGTGGACCGGCTGGCTTATGAGCGCCGGCGCATGACCACCTTCCCCGCCGGGGGAGAGTATGCCTACTCCAACTATTTCGAGCTGGAGCTGGGCAAGACCAAGCTCACCCGGTATGTCTCCCCCAACCCCTTCGTGCCTGAGGACGCGGGGGACCGGGCGGAGCGGTGCAACGAGATTCTGAAGATCGCCGCCCTGGGCCTGACCAAGCGCCTGGAGCACACCCGGGCCAAGACCGCCGTGGTGGGCCTGTCCGGCGGCCTGGACTCCACCCTGGCCATCCTCATCACCGCCGTGGCCATGAAGCTGCTGGACCGGCCGGCCAGCGACATCATCGCGGTGACCATGCCCTGCTTCGGCACCACCGACCGCACCCGGGACAACGCCATGGAGCTGGCCGAGCGCCTGGGGGCCACCCTGAAGCGCATCGACATCGGCGAGGCGGTGAAGGTCCACTTCAAGGACATCGGCCAGTCCATGGAGGACCACTCCGTCACCTTTGAGAACGGCCAGGCCCGGGAGCGCACCCAGGTGCTCATGGACATCGCCAACCAGACGGGCGGCATGGTCATCGGCACCGGCGACCTGTCCGAGCTGGCCCTGGGCTGGGCCACCTACAACGGGGACCACATGTCCATGTATGCGGTGAACGCCGGCATCCCCAAGACCCTGGTGCGCCACCTGGTGTCCTTCGTCTCCGACGACAAGGGCAGCGAGGACCCCAAGCTGTCCGCCGTGCTGGACGACATTCTGGATACCCCCGTCTCCCCCGAGCTGCTCCCCGCCGTGGGGGGCAAGATCAGCCAGAGGACCGAGGACTTGGTGGGGCCCTATGAGCTCCACGACTTCTTCCTGTACTACGCCATCCGGTGGGGCTTCTCCCCCAAGAAGGTGTTCCGTCTGGCGGAGTACGCCCTGGGCGACCGGTATGACCGGGCCACGATCCTCAAGTGGCTGAACAACTTCTACCGCCGGTTCTTTACCCAGCAGTTCAAGCGCTCCTGCCTGCCCGACGGCCCCAAGGTGGGCTCCGTCACCCTGTCCCCCCGGGGCGACTGGCGGATGCCGTCCGACGCAGTGGCGGCCCTGTGGATGGCAGAGCTGGAAGAATTGCAGTAACGTTTCCCCCAGTCGCCCCGGCCCGCGCCGAAGGCGCGTCCAAGGGTTTTCGCCATGGGCGAAAACCTTGCCGCAGGGCGGATTCACTCCGCCCGAGGATTTCAAATATCCGGGTCCCCACGGAACGCGGAGCGTTTCGTGGGACGACTGGAGAATGCCGTCCGACGCAGTGGCGGCTTTGTGGATGGAGGAACTGGAAAGTTTGCATTAACGGAGAGCGTTTCGCCGCTCCGGCGGCGAGTTTCTTTCTGGATGCCCAGAAAGAAACCAAAGAGGCACCAGGGGGCAGGCTCAGATGAGCGCTCCGCGCTCATATTCGCCCGTCCCTATCCCCTCTGGCCTTCGGCCATCTCCCCTTGATAAGGGGAGTCGGCCCCTGGACCCCCGTTTTACGGGGGCCCCAACTAGGCGAGCTGATCTCTTGTTGCAAAGGCGCGGGTGGCTCAGTCGATTGACTTTACCTCGTCTTTCGCTGCCGCTCACTGGCAGAGAACGAAAACTTGGCACTCCCCTTTTTGAAAGCGCCTTTGTTGCGGTGGGGCTCAAGTTGTGCGGTCTGGAAATGCCGGGCGGCCCGGTGTGCCGTCCCTACGGTATATGCAGAAGCGCTCCGTCCTTTCGTAGGGGCCGGACACTGGCCGGCCCGCCATATTGAAGATGGGAAAGCGGCGCGTCCGGGAGGCCGCGCCCTACAGGGGCGAACTCCCGTTGTGGCGGGCGGCCACATGGGGCCGCCCCTACGGCAGAAATCATACCGGGAACGTTGGTTCGGCAAAGCCAGGCGTACTCCTTGAACCGCACCAGTTCTAATTTTTGCAAACCCAGGGCCCAGTGGCCCGGCGGGAATTTAGAGCGTCATCCGGGGAAAGCGGCCTATGGGCCTAGGCGGAGCGAAGCGGAGCCGTAGTCCATCGGACGCGTCCCCGGTGGCGTTTTGCCTTCTTTTTCGCCATGGAAAAAGAAGGTCGCCGCCCGCAGGCGGTGAAATCCCCCCCTCTCTTAAAAAAGCAAGTACGAAACCTGGGTATTCTTACCCAATGAAAAAGGATGTCATACCATTGAATCTCTATTTCGATCTGTTTCTGACCTTTGCCAAGGTGGGTGTGTGCACCTTCGGCGGAGGCTATGCCATGCTCCCCATCCTCCAGCGGGAGGTGGTGGAGAAAAAAGGCTGGGCCACCGAGGAGGAGCTCACCGACTACTTCGCCATCGGCCAGTGCACCCCCGGCGTCATCGCCGTCAATACCGCCACCTTCATTGGGCAGAAATACCGGGGCAACCTGGGGGGAACTATTGCCACCCTGGGCGTGGTGTTCCCCAGCCTGGTGATCATCACCATCATCGCCGCCTTCCTCACCAACTTCGCAGAGATCCCAGTGGTCCAGCACGCCCTGGCCGGCATCAACGCCGCCGTGGTGGCCATGATCGCGGTGAGCGTCCTCAAGCTGGGCAAGAGCACCGTGAAGGACGCCCCGTCTGTGTGCATTTTCCTGGCGGTGCTGGTTCTGTCCGAGCTGGGCGGGCTGCTGGGCGTGGACGTCTCCACACCCCTGGGCCAGGCGCTGGACCTCCTGTCCTCCCCGGCTGTGCTGGTGGTGCTGGCCGGAATCACAGGGCTGCTGCTGGCCCGCCTCTCCGGAAAACAGAAGAGAGGGGGTGAGGAGAAGTGATCTTCCTGCGCCTGTTTTTTGAGTTTTTCAAAACCGGACTGTTCTCCATCGGCGGAGGACTGGCCACCATCCCCTTCCTCCAGGACATGGGAGAGGCCACCGGCTGGTTTACCAACCAGGAGCTGACCACCATGATCGCCGTGTCCGAGTCCACCCCCGGCCCCATGGGGGTGAATATGGCCACCTATGTGGGCTACCACATGGGCTGCAACACGGTGCTGGGACCCGCCGGAGGAATCCTCGGGGCGGTGATCGCCACCTTGGGCCTGGTGGCCCCCTCCATCATTGTCATTCTCATCATCGCCCGCTTCCTCCAGAAGTTCCGCCACAGCAGGACGGTGGAGGCTGCCTTCCAGGGGCTGCGTCCCGCCTCCACCGCGCTGATCGTGGTGGCCGGACTGAGCGTAGCTTTCTCCGTCTTTTTCGGGCTGCCCAGCGTGTCCTTCACCGGCATCACCGGCGTGGAGTGGAAGGCGGTTGTCCTGGCTGCGGCGGTATTCGCGGCCATGAAGTGGTCGCCCCTGAAGAAGCTCCACCCCATCTGTTTCATCCTGTCCGCCGCCGTCATCGGCGTGGTCTTCCAGTTTTAAGGGGAGCGGGAGAAAACCCGATCCCTTCCCATGAAAATCCAGCCCGGGCGGGCCGCGAAAGAGGCGGCCCGCCCGGATTCTTTTCATAGATTTTTCTTGAATTGCCCGCCGGGGCTGTGCTATACTAGCACCGTGAAAGTCCGCGCTTCTTCCCGCCGCGGCGGGAGGAAGAAATATGGCGCAGAAAGGATGTGGAGCCTCCATGGAAGGCCGAAGTCGCCATCGGGAGCAAAAAGATTGCTGTCACGAACGGAATGCGGCGGAGCCGAGCCCAGAGGCTCCTGTTCCCGCCGCCTGACGACCCACCAGGGGAGCGGCCTGGCCGGAGCGGTCCGGCCCCGGTCCCGTGGTGCGCTTTTCCCGTTTGTAACAGCCACAGGCGCGAGGCGCCCTGTGGTTTTTTTGTGTCCCGCTTTCACCCAACCGTTCAGATCAATTTGAAAAGGGGAGAGCCTGATGCAAGAGAAATATGAGCTGGAACAGCTGATGGAGCTGGTCCAGACCAAACAGTTCCGCAAGCTGCGCTCCATTCTCATGGAGATGAATGAGGTGGACGTGGCCGAGTTCCTGGATGAGCTGGGACCGGAGGAGACCATTCTGGTGTTCCGCCTGCTGCCCAAGGAGCAGGCCGCTGAGGTGTTTGCCGAGCTGGAGGACTCCGACGACCAGGAGCGGCTCATCAACGCCCTGAACGACAAGGAGCTGCGGGAGGTGCTGGACGAGCTGTACCTGGACGACACGGTGGACGTGATCGAGGACATGCCCGCCAACGTGGTCTCCCGTATCCTGCGCAACAGCGACCCTGCGTCCCGCAGCCAGATCAACCAACTGCTCAACTACCCCAAGGACTCCGCCGGCTCCATCATGACCACGGAGTACGTGTTCCTCCACCCGGACGCCACGGTGGAGGAGTCCTTCGCCCGCATCCGCAAGGAGGGCATGGACAAGGAGACCATTTACACCTG
>PPYE01131080.1_pt1 | contig 19415 bp, 10 predicted proteins | sample 1559881 | NCBI WGS metagenome assembly PPYE01 (sample SAMN08240022, study PRJNA423297) | Human gut metagenome, whole genome shotgun sequencing project. | reverse complement strand
TCCGGTGCCGCCGCGGGCCGTGACCGCGCCGACCAGCCCGACTATCAGGTCAAGATGAACGTCGCGTTCGCGTTCTCCAACACCGTGCAGTGTCTGGAGTATTACCACAACTCCAGCTGGCTCGAGCACGGCGGCAGCCCGGACCGCGCCGTGCGCACGGCATTCGTCAGCCAGATCAACGCCTGGCTGAAAAACAAAGGTCTGTACAAAAAGAACGAGAGTGCGATCACCTTTGCCGACGTGCAGGACTGCCTTGTGCTTGTCTCGTCCAGCTTCTCCACCCGCACGAGCTACGAAAACCAGACGAAAAAGGCCATCACGAACAAGTTTGTGGCCCAGGCCATGACCGAGTTCCTGAAGCATCAGCTTGAGGTCTACTTCATCGAGCACCCCGACGAGGCCGAAAAGGCCTGCAAGCAGGTGCTCATCAATAAGCAGAGCCGCGAGCACGCCGAAAAAGCGCGCATCACCATCAAAAAGACGATGACCCAGCAGATGGATCTGGCCAACCGCGTGCAGAAGTTCGTGGACTGCCGCACGAAGGATGCCTCCCGCCGCGAGCTGTACATCGTGGAGGGCGATTCCGCTATGGGTGCGGTCAAGCAGAGCCGCGACTCGGAGTTTCAGGCTATCATGCCCATCCGCGGTAAGATCCTGAACTGCCTGAAAGCCGACTACGCCCGCATTTTCAAATCCGAAATCATCACCGACCTGATCCGCGTCATGGGCTGCGGCGTCGAACTGGGCGGCAGCCATAACAAAGACCTGGCCAGCTTCAACCTGGACAACCTGCGCTTTAATAAAGTCGTCATCTGCACCGATGCCGATGTGGACGGCTACCAGATCCGCACGCTGGTTTTGACGATGCTCTACCGTCTGACACCGACCCTCATCAACAAGGGCTATGTCTATATCGCTGAGTCGCCGCTGTACGAGATCAACACGAAGAACAAGACCTATTTTGCGTACACCGAGCCGGAGAAGGCCGACATCCTGCGCCGTATCGACGGCGAAAAATACACGATCCAGCGCTCGAAAGGTCTGGGCGAGAACGACCCCGAGATGATGTGGCTGACGACGATGAGCCCCGACAGCCGCCGCCTGATCAAGGTGCTGCCCACCGACGCCGAGCGCACCTCCGCCGTGTTTGACCTGCTCCTGGGCGATAACCTCCAGGGCCGCAAGGAGCACATCGCCGAGCACGGCGCGGAGTATCTGGACGATCTGGACGTGAGCTGATACACGCCCGGCGGGAGAACACCCCTGCGATTGCCGCGTATGCGGGGGCGGGGCATGCCCCGCCCGCAACCTTCCCGTAAACGCTTTGCTCCCGGTAGGGGCCGGACATGTCCGGCCCCTACCGGGCGGCTGTGAAATATAGGATAAATCATAATGGCAAAACGTAAAGAAAAAAAACTGACCCCTGCGCGCCCGCAGCTGGGCGATAACGTCGAAATTTTATCGGCGGGCGAGGTGCTGGAATCTGCCATCACCGATACGCTGGAAACCAACTATATGCCCTACGCGATGAGCGTCATCGTCTCCCGTGCCCTGCCGGAGATCGACGGCTTCAAGCCCGCCCACCGCAAGCTGCTCTACACAATGTACGAGATGGGCCTGCTCAAGGGCAACCGCACCAAGAGCGCCAACATCGTCGGCAGCACGATGCACCTGAACCCCCACGGCGACGCCGCGATTTACGACACGATGGTCCGCATGGGCCGCTCCAACGAGAGCCTGCTTGTGCCCTTCGTGGACTCCAAGGGTAACTTCGGCAAGGCGTACAGCCGCGATATGGCCTACGCCGCCGCCCGTTACACCGAGGCGAAGCTCGAGCCGGTCTGCGATGAGCTGTTCCGCGACATCGACAAGGACACCGTCGATTTTGTGCCCAACTACGACGGCACGACGACGGAGCCGACGCTGCTGCCTGTTACCTTCCCGACGATTCTGGCCAATAACACGCTGGGCATCGCCGTCGGCATGGCATCCAACATCTGCTCCTTCAACCTCGAGGAACTCTGCAATGCGACGATTGCCCTGATGAAGGACCCGCAGGCCGATTTGCGGGAAATCATTCCGGCCCCTGATTTCGTCGGCGGCGGCACGATTCTGTACGACGCCGCCGAGATGCAGAACGTGCTGGAAAATGGCCGCGGCAGCGTCCGCGTCCGCGCTAAGTGGAGCTACGACAAGGAAAACAACTGCATCGACGTCACGCAGATCCCGCCCACGACGACGGTAGAAGCCATCATGGACAAGATCACCGAGTTGGTCAAGCTGGGCAAGATCCGCGAAATCTCCGATATGCGCGACGAGACCGACCTGAACGGCTTAAAGCTGACGATTGATTTGAAGCGCGGCCAGGACCCCGACAAGCTGATGGCGCGCCTGTACAAGGCCACGCCGCTGGAGGACAGCTTCGCCTGCAACTTTAACGTGCTGATTGCGGGCCAGCCCAAGGTGCTGGGCGTGCGCAGCATCCTGAACGAGTGGATCGCCTTCCGCGCCGAGTGCGTGCGCCGCCGCACCTACTACGATTTGCGGGGCAAGCAGAAGCGCCTGCACCTGCTCAAGGGCCTGAAGGCAATTCTGCTCGACATTGACAAGGCCATCGAAATCGTGCGCAACACCGCCGAGGAGACCGAGGTCGTGCCGAACCTGATGATCGGCTTCGGCATCGACGAGGTGCAGGCCGAATACGTGGCCGAGATCAAGCTGCGCCATTTGAACCGCGAGTATATTTTAAAGCGCACCGAGGAAATTGAAGAGCTCGAAAACGCGATCGCGGACCTGGAGGATATTCTCAAGCGCCCGGCGCGCATCAACAAGATCATCATGAAGGAGCTGGCAGACGTCGCCAAAAAGTACGGCAAGCCCCGCCGCTGCGAGATTATGTACGAGGTGCCCGCCGTTGAGGGCGAGGAGCCGGAGCAGCAGATTCCCGACTACCCCGTGCACCTGTTCTTCACGCGGGACGGCTACTTCAAGAAGATCACGCCCCAGAGCCTGCGCATGAGCGGCGAGCAGAAGCTCAAGGACGGCGATGAGGTATTGTTCACCTGCGAGAGCACAAACAGCGTCGAGCTGCTGTTCTTTACGAATCATCGTCAGGTCTACAAGTCCCACGCCTATGATTTCAACGACAGCAAGGCGAGCGTCCTCGGCGATTACGTCGCCAGCGCCCTCGGCATGGAGGAGGGCGAGGTCCCGCTGTATATGGTCGTGACCCCCGATTACAAGGGCTGGATGCTCTTCTTCTACGACAACGGCAAATGCGCCAAGGTGCCGCTGTCCAGCTACGAGACAAAGCAGAACCGCCGCAAGCTGCTGAAAGCCTACAGCGACAAGGCCGAGCTGGCCTTCATGCGCCACCTGCCCGAGGAGACCGAGCTGGCGATTTTCACCACCAACAACCGTCTGCTGCTCGTCGGCAGCGCACTCATACCCGAAAAGACGACCCGCGACACCGCCGGTGTCAGCGTTGTGGCGCTGAAAAAGAATGCCAAAATCGCCCGCGTCACGCTGGCCGAGGGCCTTGAGCTGAACGACGCCCCGCGCTACCGCGTGCGCACCCTGCCTGCCGCCGGTGCGATTTTGAAGGACGACGACAGAGCGGAGCAGCTGACGCTGTAAGGTGATACCGCACGAAGCTCCGTAGGGGCGCATTCTATATGCGCCCGCAAGGTGTCTGCCGTCTGACGGGCGGATATAGAATCCGCCCCTACGGTGTCAACCGAAAAAAGTGCTTGACAATCTTGATACTTTGTGCTAAAATATTTCAGCAATCGTTCAGATGGCTGCTCCGCCCGGACAGGATGCCGGGTGCTGGTAGCCGCAATTCGGAGATTGTGATGAGCACATATATTGAGTATGGCTCCTTTTATCATGATCGAGAAAGAGGTGAAATAACCATGAAGCAGGGCATCCATCCGAACTATGTGGACTGCACCATCACTTGTGCCTGCGGCAACGTGATCCACACCCGTGACACCAAGCCGGAGATCCACGTCGAAGTCTGCAGCAAGTGCCATCCCTTCTACACCGGCAAGCAGAAGCTGGTCGATACCGGTGGCCGCGTCGAGCGCTTCAAGCGCCGCTTCGCCAAGTCTGGCAAGTAATTCCGTTTTTTGTACCCCGGATGGTTTTCATCCGGGGTATTTTTTGCTATACATCGAGGTTTCCCACCATGGCCGACTACAAAACCATCCGCGGCACAGCCACCTTTGAATATGAGGAAAAGCGCAGCCGCTTTATCGCAACGGCCTCCTTTGCCGACACGGAGGAAAAGGCCCTGGCCGTGCTGAACGCTGTGCGCGCTGCCAACCGCACGGCGCGGCACAACGTCTACGCCTATGTGCTGCAAAATGGCCGCACGCGGTATTCCGACGACGGCGAACCCGCCAAGACTGCCGGTACGCCCGTGCTGGAGACCATCGGCCACGCGGGTGTGGCAGACGTGATCGTCGTGGTAACGCGGTATTTCGGCGGTATTCTGCTGGGTACCGGCGGGCTGGTGCGCGCCTACACGGCGGCAGCCTCGGGCGCTCTGCAAAGCGCCGAGCTCGTCAGCATGCGGCTGGTCGTCGACTGCAAGGTCCGTGTAAGCTACGCCCAGTTCGAGCAGGCCCAGCGCATCATTGCGGCGGCGGAAACGCGGCTTGACGAGCCGATTTTTGACGATGCCGTGACGCTCTGCTGGCGTATGCCGGCAGGGCAGGAGGAAACGCTCCGCACGGCTCTCAACGAGCTGACCCGCGGCGGGGCAGAGGTGGAAATTTCTGCCCCGCAGTATGCGGCGTTTTAAATTTCTGTAAAAAATCAAATTTTTTCCAACAAAAAAAGAGTGTTTCCCGCACTTTTGTCGTATTTATAAGCAGAGAGCAGAAAAGGGGGCACACTATGACGATCCGTGAAGAGACCGAGGCTATCGAACGGCAGACCCTGAGCCGCTACGCGACTTTAAGCGAAAACAGCCTGGGCCGCCGTGTGCCGCTGGAGCCGGACCCTATCCGGCCCTGCTTCCAGCGGGACCGGGACCGCATTCTGCACTGCAAGGCGTTCCGCCGCTTAAAGCAGAAAACGCAGGTCTTTCTGTCCCCGGAAGGCGACCACTACCGCACCCGCCTGACTCATACGCTGGAGGTCTCTCAGATCGCACGCACAATTTCCCGCGCACTGCGCCTGAATGAGGACCTGACCGAGGCCATCGCGCTCGGCCACGATCTGGGCCATACGCCGTTCGGCCACGCGGGGGAGAGAGCGCTCAACCGGCTCTGCCCGGGCGGGTTCTCCCACTACCGCCAGAGCCTGCGCGTGGTGGATTACTTAGAGCGCGACGGCCAGGGCCTTGACCTGACTTGGGAGGTGCGCAACGGCATTGTGACCCACACGTCCGGCGCGTGGGCTCGCACGCCCGAGGGCTGCGTTGTGCGCCGTGCCGACCACATTGCGTTTCTGAACCACGACATTGAGGACGCCATCACCGCCGGTGTGCTCGACGCGCGCCAGCTGCCGCCCGAGGCCGTCGCCGTGCTGGGACATACCAAATCCGAGCGTATCACGACGATGATTACCGACCTGGTCGCACACAGCGGCAACGGGAAAATCAATTTTTCCCCCGAGGTCGAGGCCGCCTACGCCGTGCTGAAGGACTTCATGTACGCGACGGTCTACGTCGACAAGGAGGCCAAGCGCGAGGAAAAGAAGGTGGACAAGCTCATCAGCGAGCTGTACGCCCGCCTGTGCGACGAACCGGCCCTGATGCCGAACTTTTATATGCAGATCGCCTACAATGAGGGCGTGGACCGTGCCGTGACCGATTACATCAGCGGCATGAGCGACGAGTTCGCCACGCGCCTGTTTGAGGAGCTGTTCGTTCCACAGAAGTGGAAGGTTTTGTGAGCAAATAATAAATAAAAAATAATAAATAATAAAGATTGTGGAGCGCGTCGCTGCGCTCCGCTCAAAAAATCACGTAGGGGCGCATTCTATATGCGCCCGCGGAGGTCTGCGCCGCCGCAAACGGGCACGGGCGGTTATGGAATCCGCCCCTACGATTTTGTTTTCGACCAAAGGGAGAAAACGCGTATTTATTATCTATTATTTTAAGAAACGGAGGTGCAGCCTATCCCATGATACCCCAGGAATACATACAGGAGGTCGTGCGGCGCAACGACATTGAAGAAGTCATCGGCCAGTATGTCCAGCTGCGCCGCCGCGGACGCACGGCCACGGGTCTGTGTCCGTTCCACAATGAAAAAACGCCGTCCTTCGTCGTTTACCCGGATACCCAGAGCTTTTACTGCTTCGGCTGCGGTGCGGCGGGCGATGTCATCAACTTTGTGCGCAAGTACAACAATCTCGGCTATGTCGAGGCTGTCAAGCAGCTGGCGGGCCGCGCCGGTATGCCGCTGCCCGAGGAGGATGACCGCGAGTCCCGTGCGCGCCAGCGCCTGTTGGAGATCAACCGCTGCGCCGCGCGCTACTTCTACGAGAACCTCAACGCCAAAACGCCGGAGGCCGCCATGGCCCGCCGCTACTGGAAGGAAAAGCGCGGCCTGTCCGACGCCGCCATCCGCCGGTTCGGCCTTGGCTACGCGCCGGAGGACTTCGGCGGCCTGCTGCACTACCTCAAGCGCCGCGGCTTCAGTGAGGAGGAACTGGAAACCTCCGGCCTCGTCAAGCGCAGCGCCAAGGGCAACCTCTATGACATCTTCCGCCACCGCGTCATGGTGCCCATCATTGATGTGCGCGGGGCCATCATTGCCTTCGGCGGGCGCGTGCTGGACGACTCCAAGCCCAAGTACATCAACAGCCCCGAGACGATGGTCTACCACAAATCCCGCACGCTTTTTGCACTGAATATCGCCAAAAAGTCCAAGAACCGGCGCTACATCCTCTGTGAGGGCTACATGGACGTCATCTCGATGCATGAGGCCGGGTTTGACACGGCGGTCTGTGCCTGCGGCACGGCCCTGACACCCGAGCAGGCCAAGTTGCTGAGCGAGTACGCTGACGAGGTGATATTAAGCTATGACTCTGACGAGGCGGGCCAAAAGGCCACGGAACGCAGCCTTGGAATCTTAGCTAACACGCCGCTAAAGGTCAGCGTATTGAGCTATGAGGGGGCAAAGGACCCAGATGAGTTCATAAAAAAATACGGCCGTGAGCGGTTTGAAATGCTGCTGAACGGCACGGCCAACCCGACAGAATTCCAGTTGAAAAAGAGCAAGGCCAAGTATGACCTGCGCAGCGACGACGGGCGGCTGAGCTACATCCGGGAGGCCATCGAGATTCTGACCGAGCGCGGCGTCAGCCCGACGGCGCGGGACGTCTACGCCGGGCGGCTGGCCGACGAGACCGGCGTCTCGAAGCAGGCCATCCTTTCCCAGCTCAACGGGGCGCTTCAGGCCGCCGCGCGCCGCAGCTACCGCAAGGAGCAGCGCGACCTTTCCAAGGAGGGCATCGCGTCGGACATCCGCGTGCCCTACACCAGCAGCGGGGAGTCCGCCCTCGGCGCGGCCAACGCGGCGCGCCAGCTGGCCGTGGCCATGCTGCAGGACCCCGAGCAGGTGCCCTACGTCCGTGCACGGCTGGATATGTCCACCGTGCTGGTGCCCGAGATGCAGCGCGCGCTGGAGGCAATTTTCCGCTGTGTGGACGAGCACCTGCCGCTGAACCAGACGTCATTACAGCAAATGCTGGATGAGGCCGCGTTCCAGCAACTGGCCCACGGGCAGGCGTACAACCACGACATCCGTCTGCAAAGGCAGGATATTGATATGTATCTGGACCGCTTGCAGACCGCCAAGCCGATCAGTGAGCAGGTCAAGGGTATGAGCGACGGCCAGCTGGAAAGCTACTTTGCAAACCTCGGCAAAAAGAAGGGCGCCCGCCCCGCCGAGACAGACGAATAACGACATTCCGACATACTTTGTCAAACAATAGAAAACCAAAAGGAGAACGTACTTATGGCAGAAAAGAAAGATCCGATCCGCAGCCTGATCGATACGGGCCGCCGCGCCGGCAAGCTGACCAGCAGTGAGATCAGCGACGCAATGGAGGAAAATGGCAACGTTCTTGACGTAGAAGCGATGGAAAAGCTCTACGAGGAGCTGGAAAGCAACGGCATCGAGATCGTCGACGACACGCCCGTTGACGTCAGCAGCGCCCTGCCCAGCTCCGAGGAGGGCGCGGACGACTACGAGGACGGCCTGACTGCCGACGGCATCACAATTGACGACCCGGTCAAGGTCTACCTGAAGGAAATTGGCCGCGTGCCGCTGCTGTCCCCCGAGGAGGAAACCGAGCTGGCACTGAAAATTCAGGCCGGCGGCCCCGATGGCGAGAAGGCCAAGCAGCGCCTGAGCGAGGCCAACCTGCGTCTGGTCGTCTCCATCGCCAAGCGCTATGTGGGCCGCGGCATGCAGTTCCTGGATCTGATCCAGGAAGGCAACCTGGGCCTGATCAAGGCTGTCGAAAAGTTTGACCACACCAAGGGCTTCAAGTTCTCCACCTACGCAACGTGGTGGATCCGTCAGGCCATCACCCGCGCCATCGCCGACCAGGCCCGCACCATCCGCATCCCCGTGCACATGGTCGAGACGATCAACAAGGTCAAGAAGGTGTCCAGCCAGCTGCTGCATGAGTACGGCCACGACCCCAGCGCCGAGGAGATCGCCGAGCGCCTTGACATGCCTGTGGATAAGGTCCGCGAGATCATGCGCGTCGCACAGGAACCCGTCAGTCTGGAGACGCCCATCGGTGAGGAGGAGGACAGCCATCTGGGCGACTTCATCCCCGACGATGACGCACCCGTGCCCGCCGAGGCCGCCAGCCAGACCCTGCTGAAGGAGCAGCTGGCCGACGTGCTCAAGACCCTGACCCCGCGTGAGGAAAAGGTCCTGCGCCTGCGCTTCGGCCTGGAGGATGGCCGTCCCCGCACGCTGGAGGAGGTCGGCAAGGAGTTCAACGTCACCCGTGAACGCATCCGCCAGATCGAAGCCAAGGCCCTGCGCAAGCTCCGCCACCCCAGCCGCAGCAAGAAACTGCGGGATTTCCTGGATTGATTTGATACGTGAATAAAAGTACCCCCGCCCCGCTTGTGAAAATAAGCAGGGCGGGGCTTTGGTTTGTGTGGGTGTTATGGCCGCTCTGTAGAGGGGCGGCTGCTATGTTCCACGGGCGAGCAATGCTCACCCCCTACAAAGCGTCCAACAAAATTTATGCCTTATTCCTTGCAATACGCCGCAATCGCCTTTGCGGCAAACTCAGCAGTGCCGGGGCCGCCTGCGGCGTTGATGTTGGCGGTGAACTCTCCGCCTGCACCGTACATTTGGCCGAGCTGGGCGAAAATCGCCTTTGTGCAGGTGTAGTAGTGCTCGGTGATGAAGGCTTGCAGCTTGGCGGCCTGCGCCTGCACGGCGGGGTTGTCGATGGGCAGGTTTTGCAGTGCGCCGAACCCGGCGGTCAACGCCATCAGCTGATTGTTTATATCGCTGCTCTCCTGCACCGTGCGTTCGGCGGCGTTCTGCTCAAACTCGCGGTAGGCGGGGGTGTCGCCCCAAGATTCCTTGGCGCGGCGGGTGTACTCGTCAATGCGGGATGTATCAAATTCTTTGAATTGCATAGTGTGTCCTCCTGCGGCTTGCAAAGTCCGCGCCAGCCGTATCAAATCTTCCAAGTGCTGCTTTTTCAGCGTGAGAAGCTCAATTTGCTGGCACAGAGCCTTGCGGCGGTCAAAATTCGGGTTGTCCAAAATGGTGCGGATGTCCCGCAAGGGAAACTCCAGCTCCCGAAACAGCAAAATCTGCTGCAAACGTTCCAGCGCTGCATCGTCATACAGCCTGTAGCCGCTCTCGGTGCGCATGGCGGGCAGCAGACCCAGCTTATCATAGTATTGCAGCGTGCGTATGCTTATGCCTGTCAGTCGGCTGGCTTCCTTTACGGTCATCATGATAAAACCCTCGTTTCCTTTGCGGTATTGCTATCATACACCCTGACGTTGCGTCAGAGTCAAGTGTTTCTTGAAAAAAAGTGTAATTGAAAACTTTCCGCGTCTGTGTTACACTTGCCTTTGTGCGAATTACGAAATTGGGAGGAAACAGGAGAATCATGGAACAAAAACAAAACAGAAGCTCATTTTCCGGCAAGCTCGGCTTTGTGCTGTCGGCTGCAGGGGCGTCGGTGGGGCTGGGCAATATCTGGCGGTTCCCGTATCTGGCGGCCAAGTACGGCGGCGGTATTTTTCTGCTGATCTATATTGTGCTGGCGCTGACGTTCGGCTACACGATGATCATGGCCGAGACTGCCCTGGGCCGCATGACCCACAAAAGCCCGGTCAGCGCCTACGGTGCGTTTGCAAAGCCGGGACGCAAAAACGGATTCCTCGGCTTTGGCGGCTGGATCAACGCCGTTATCCCGGTACTGATCGTGCCGTACTACTCGGTCATCGGCGGCTGGGTCATCAAATATCTGTTTGAATATCTGCGCGGCAACGCCCAGGGTCTTGCGGAGGACGGCTATTTCAGCGCGTTCATTGCAGATGGCGCGTCCGCCGAGGTCTGCTTCCTGCTGTTTGCGTTCTTTACGCTGGGCATCATCTTTGCGGGCGTGCGCAACGGCGTGGAGCGCGTCTCCAGGCTCATGATGCCGGTGCTGGTCGTGCTGTCGGTCATCATTGCGGTCTACTCGGTCACGCGGCCCGGCGCACTGGCGGGTGTTGCCTATTTCCTGGTGCCCAACCCGGCCAACTTCTCGTGGATGACCGTCGTCACGGCCATGGGGCAGATGTTCTACTCGCTGTCCATCGCCATGGGCATTCTTGTCACGTTCGGCTCCTACATGAAGAAGGATGTCTCGATTGAGGAATCCACCGAGCACGTCGAGATTTTCGACACGCTCATCGCCGTCATGGCGGGCCTGATGATCATTCCGGCGGTGTTTGCGTTCTCCGGCGGCGATCCCGACACGCTGCAGGCCGGTCCCGCGCTGATGTTCATTACGATCCCGAAAGTCTTTGCCAGCATGGGGCTGGGCACGGTGGTGGGTGTGCTGTTCTTTGTGCTTGTGCTGTTTGCAGCGGTCACCAGCTCGATTGCCCTGACCGAGAGCGCCGTCTCAACGTTTGAGGATGAGTTGGGCTGGGACCGCAAAAAGGCCACGGTGCTTGTCGGCGTCATCATGGTGGCGCTGGGCACGCTGTCCAGCCTAGGCTACGGCCCGCTGGCGGGGGTCACGGTCATCGGGATGCAGTTCCTCGACTTCTTCGACTTCCTGACGAACTCGGTCATGATGCCGATTGCGGCCATTGCGACCTGTCTGCTCGTCTCCCGCGTCATCGGCGTGGACAAGATCGAGCAGGAGGTTGAGCTGGACGGCCAGCCCTTCCGCCGCAAGAGGATTTTCCGCTTCATGATCCGCTGGCTCTGCCCGGTCTTTGCCGCCGTCATTCTGGCAAGCTCGGTGGCCAATGCGTTTGGAATCATTAAAATGTGACAGAAAAGGACCGTTTCCGGGTGTGGAGACGGTCCTTTTTTGTTTTATTAGAGATGCAGGGCAAGGCTCCGCGGGCGGATATAGAATCCGCCCCTACGGCCTCCGAGGCCGCAGGCACCCGCAGCCTGTCGAAAAAGTGCATCGTAGGGGCGAGTACTGCTCGCCCGCAGAAGCGCTGCGGCAGCCGGAGCGCTGCCGGGCCATCGGGGGCACCCCGCCCTACGATGCTTCTATTTCTTCTCCGGCTTGTACCGCAGCATCTTCTCCGAAAAATGCCTTGTAAAGAACTGCACGAACGGTCCTAACCCGAAGGCGCAGATCAGGGTGCCCAGCCCGATCAGTCCGCCCAACAGGAAGGCAAGCACCGCACACAGCGCATCGGTGAACACGCGGCAACCGAAGTAGGGGACAGGCAGCCGGTCTGCCAGCATCAGCGAGAGCGCGTCATACGGCGCGACGCCTAAATCCGCCGTCTGGTACAGCGAGCACCCCAGCGCGATGACCAACACCGCCACAGCGACCCAAAGCAGCTGCACCGGCAGCGTGTCGGCAGAGCCAAAGACGGCGGTCATCGCGTCGCCGGTAAAAGTGACGATGAACCCTATGCAGAAGCTGTTGATGATGGTGCCAAGCCCGATGTACCGCCGTCCCCAAAGCAGCTGCGGCACGAAAAGGCAGAGATTCATCAGCACATTCTCGATGCTGAACGGCAGGCCGACCAGCTCCGCCAACAGCTGCTAAGCCAAAAGCGCAGATAATACTTTGTGTATTATCGAGCATTTTGGCAACGCAGATGCCGTGCCGCAGCCGCTGGAGCGGTGCTTAAGCCGTAAGGCGGGAATTATGCGGTGTTGCCTAAGGATTCTGTATAGTACTATCCCGTAAAACACCCCGCCTGTCAAGAGACAACCTGTTTAAAATATCACACCCAACCTTGTGAAAACTGCCAAAAACCGCACCCTGTAACCGCTGTACCGAATTTGTCAAGCGGAGGGAAACGGTGCAAAATCAGCAAATTGCCGAAATTTTGTTACACCCGCCCGGGCGTTCGATAGAACGGAAAAACTTCATAAAAAAGACGAAAAACCCTTGACAGCAAGCCATTTACCCTGTATACTAAAACAGTATCACAAAAATGGAATAGAGCGCCCTAAAGGAATTTTGCAAAATCTGTAAAATCAAAAAGTTTGTGAAAAACGACGAATATGCCGCAGTTTCACAGCCGCCTTTCGGGTCGCTTTCGCCAACTTTGTCAATCTATGGAATAGGAGTGGTCGCGTTTTATGGTAAAGGTCAAGCCCGTACAAAACGGCAGAACGACCCGCATGAGCTTTTCCCGCATCAACGAAGTGATTGGTATGCCCAATCTGATCGAGATCCAGAAAAACTCTTACAACTGGTTCCTGGAGGAGGGCCTGCATGAGGTCTTCCACGACATTGCCGCGATCGAGGACTATACCGGCAACCTCGTGCTGGAGTTCGTCGATTACCGGCTGGACAAGAACCCCAAGTATTCTATTAAAGAATGCAAAGAGCGGGATGCCACGTATGCGGCACCCCTGTACGTCACGGCCCGTCTGTTCAACAAGCAGACCGGCGAGGTGAAGGAGCAGGAGATCTTCATGGGCGACTTCCCGCTCATGACCGACGCCGGTACCTTCATCTCCAACGGTGCCGAGCGTGCCATCGTCTCCCAGTTGGTCCGTTCTCCCGGCGTTTTCTACGGCTCCAGCAAGGACCGTACCGGCAAGGACCTGTTCACCGCCACCATGAACCCCAACCGCGGCGCCTGGCTGGAGTATGAGACGGACTCCTCTGACGTTTACTACGTCCGTATCGATAAGAACCGCAAGCTGCCCGTTACCACGCTGCTGCGTGCCCTGGGCCTGTCCACCGATGAGCAGATCAAGCAGTTCTTCGGCGATTCCGAGCCGAAGATCAACGCCTCTCTCGAGAAGGACATCACCCACAACACCGAGGAGGGCCTGCTCGAGGTCTACCGTAAGCTGCGCCCCGGTGAGCCCCCGACGGTGGAAAACTCCCGCGCGCACCTGAACAACCTGTTCTTTGACCCGCGCCGTTACGACCTGGCTCGTTTTGGCCGCTATAAGATGAACAACAAGCTCAGCCTGACCCGCCGCATTGCCGGTTATAGGGCTGCCGAGGACATCATCGCCCCGCTGACCGGCGAGCTGCTGGCCGCCAAGGGCGAGAAGATCAACATGGCCAAGGCCGAGGAGATCGATAACGCCGGTGTTACCCGCGTTACCATCCTTGTTGAGAAGAAGGGCGAGGAGCCCCGTCCGTTCATTGTCATCTCCAACGGCTGCGTCAACGCCCAGAACTTCTTCAGCTTCGATGTCGAGGCCGAGGGGTGAGCTGCTGCAGAACCAGTTCCGCATCGGCTTCTCCCGCATGGAGCGCGTCATCCGTGAGCGCATGACCCTGCAGAATCAGGAAAACGGCGAGATCACCCCGCAGAGCCTCGTCAACATCCGCCCCGTCGTCGCCGCCATCAAGGAGTTCATCGGTTCCAGCCCGCTGTCCCAGTTCATGGACCAGAACAACCCGCTGGCTGAGCTGACCCACAAGCGCCGTCTGTCCGCTCTGGGCCCCGGCGGTCTGTCCCGTGACCGCGCAGGCTTCGAGGTCCGCGACGTTCACTACACCCACTATGGCCGTCTGTGCCCCATCGAGACGCCTGAAGGCCCGAACATCGGTCTGATCTCCTATCTGGCCACCTACGCCAAGATCAACAAGTACGGCTTCGTTGAGGCCCCGTACCGCAAGGTCGACAAGGCCACCGGCACTGTCACCGATGAGGTCGTCTATATGACCGCCGACGAGGAGGACGAGTATATCGTCGCTCAGGCCAACGAGCCGCTGGACGAAAACAACCACTTCGTCCGTCCCCGCGTCTCCGGCCGCCACCGCAACGACATCCAGGAGTTCGACGCTTCTCAGGTCGACTACATGGACGTTTCTCCGCGTATGATGGTTTCCGTCGCTACGGCCTGCATCCCGTTCCTCGAGAACGACGACTGCAACCGTGCACTGATGGGCTCCAACATGCAGCGTCAGGCCGTGCCTCTGATGGTCACCCAGCAGCCGCTGGTCGCCACCGGCATGGAGTACAAGGCCGCCACCGACTCCGGTGTCTGCGTCCTGGCCGCCCATGACGGCACTGTTGAGTATGTCGACGCCGACAAGATCATTGTCCGCTGCGCCGACGGCTCCGCCGACACCTATGAGCTCATCAAGTTCATGCGCTCCAACCAGGGCAACTGCAACAACCAGCGCCCCATCGTCAATGTGGGCGAGACCGTCAAGGCCGGCGACGTGCTGGCCGACGGCCCCGCGACCCGCAACGGCGAGATCAGCCTGGGCAAGAACGCCCTGATCGGCTTCATGACCTGGGAGGGCTACAACTACGAGGACGCCGTCCTGCTGAACGAGAAGCTCGTCCGCGAGGATGTCTACACCTCCATCCACATTGAAGAATATGAGACCGAGGCCCGCGACACGAAGCTCGGACCCGAGGAGATCACCCGCGACATCCCGAACGTCGGCGATGACGCGCTGAAGGACCTCGATGACCGTGGTATCATCCGCATCGGTGCCGAGGTCAAGACCGGCGACATCCTCGTCGGCAAGGTCACCCCGAAGGGCGAGACAGAGCTGACCGCCGAGGAGCGCCTGCTGCGCGCCATCTTCGGCGAGAAGGCCCGCGAGGTCCGCGACACCTCCCTGCGTGTGCCCCACGGCGCCTACGGCATCGTTGTCGACGTCAAGGTCTTTACCCCCGAGAACAGCGACGAGCTGCAGCCCGGCGTGCGTATGTGCGTGCGCTGCTACATCGCCCAGAAGCGTAAGATCAGCGTCGGCGATAAGATGGCAGGCCGTCACGGCAACAAGGGTGTTGTTTCCCGCATTCTGCCGCAGGAGGATATGCCCTTCCTGCCCGACGGCACCCCGCTGGACATCGTGCTGAACCCCCTGGGCGTTCCCTCCCGTATGAACATCGGTCAGGTCCTGGAGGTCAACCTGGGCTACGTTGCCAAGGCACTGGGCTGGAAGGTCCAGACCCCCGTCTTTGACGGTGCGCACGAGTCCGACCTGCGCGACTGCTTCGCCGAGGCCCGCGAGAAGTGGCACGGCGAAAACGCGCCCGAGTACCCGACCCACCTGGACCGCCTGATGGGCGAGAAAGGCCATGTCATCGACTTCTCCAAGATCGATCTGACCGACGACGGCAAGACCACCCTGTATGATGGCCGTACCGGTGAACAGTTCCCCAGCAAGGTCACGGTAGGCTATATGTACTACCTGAAGCTGCATCACCTGGTCGACGATAAGATCCATGCCCGTTCCACCGGCCCCTACTCCATGGTCACCCAGCAGCCTCTGGGCGGCAAGGCACAGTTCGGCGGCCAGCGCTTCGGCGAGATGGAAGTCTGGGCGCTGGAAGCCTACGGCGCCGCTTACACCCTGCAGGAGATCCTGACCATCAAGTCCGACGACGTCGTGGGCCGTGTCAAGACCTACGAAGCCATCGTCAAGGGCGAGCCGATCCCGCGCCCCGGTATCCCCGAGAGCTTCCGCGTTATGCTCAAAGAGCTGCAGAGTCTTGGCCTGGATATTGTTGTGCAGGATAAGGAAGGCAACGCCGTCGATATGCGTCAGGAGTTTGACGACGATGACAGCAGCTTTGAGAACAATGACTACGACCTGGGCGATAACGTCATGGTCGAGAGTGAGCTGCAGGACGATTACAGCGTCAAGGACGCCGACGAAGGCTTTGACGATGATCTGGATGAGGATGCCGGCCCCACGGCTGACGACCTCGCCGCCATCGAGTCTGATTCCTTCGACGATTGATCGAATTGCATCGTGTGTCATATTGAATTTGAGAGGGTTCGCTGAATGGAAAATAAAGAATTCGATTCGATTAAGATCGGCCTTGCCTCCCCGGACCAGATCCGTGCCTGGAGCTACGGCGAGGTCACCAAGCCCGAAACCATCAATTACCGCACCCTGAAGCCGGAGCGCGACGGCCTGTACTGCGAGCGCATTTTTGGACCTACCAAGGACTGGGAATGCCACTGCGGCAAGTATAAGCGCATCCGCTACAAGGGTAAGATCTGCGACAAGTGCGGCGTCGAGGTCACCCGCGCCAAGGTCCGCCGTGAGCGCATGGGCCACATCGAGCTGGCCGCGCCTGTCTCGCACATCTGGTATTTCAAGGGCATTCCCAGCCGCATCGGCCTGATGCTGGACATCAGCCCCCGTCAGCTGGACAAGGTCCTGTATTTCGCCAACTACATTGTCACCGACCCCGGCTTCACGCCGCTGGAGAAAAAGCAGCTGCTGACCGAGCGCGAGTACAAGGAGATGCGCGAAAAGTACGAGGATACGTTTGAAGCCGGTATGGGTGCCGAAGCCATCCAAAAGCTGCTGGCCGAGATCGACCTCGACAAGCTGAGCAAGGAGCTGCGTGAGGAGCTCGAGCACGCCAACGGCCAGAAGCGCGTCCGCCTGCTGAAGCGCCTTGAGTGCGTTGAGAGCTTCCTCGAGAGCAACCAGCGCCCCGAGTGGATGATCATGACGGTCATCCCCGTCATTCCGCCGGATCTGCGCCCCCTGCTGCAGCTGGACGGCGGCCGCTTTGCGACCTCCGACCTGAACGATCTGTACCGCCGCGTCATCAACCGCAACAACCGCCTGAAGCGTCTGCTGGAGCTCGGTGCGCCCGACATCATCGTCCGCAACGAGAAGCGTATGCTGCAAGAGGCTGTTGACGCCCTGATCGACAATGGCCGCCGCGGCCGCCCGGTCACCGGCGCGAACAACCGCGCACTGAAGTCCCTGTCCGATATGCTGAAGGGCAAGCAGGGCCGCTTCCGCCAGAACCTGCTGGGCAAGCGTGTTGACTACTCCGGCCGTTCCGTTATCGTCGTCGGCCCCGAGCTGAAGATGTATCAGTGCGGCCTGCCCAAGGAGATGGCCCTCGAGCTGTTCAAGCCCTTCGTCATGAAGGACCTGGTCGAGAAGGAGAAGGCCAACAACATCAAGTCTGCCCGCAAGATGGTCGAGCGCGCCCGCCCCGAGGTCTGGGATTCCCTCGAGACCGTCATCAAGGGCCACCCCGTCCTGCTGAACCGTGCACCTACGCTGCACCGTCTGGGCATTCAGGCCTTTGAGCCTGTCCTGGTCGAGGGCCGTGCCATCAAGCTGCACCCCCTGGTCTGCACCCCCTTCAACGCTGACTTCGACGGCGACCAGATGGCTGTCCATCTGCCGCTGTCCACCGAGGCCCAGCGCGAGGCCAAGATGCTGATGCTGGCCTCCGGCAACCTGCTGAAGCCCTCTGACGGTGAGCCCGTCACCGTGCCCACGCAGGATATGATCCTGGGCAGCTACTACCTGACCCTCGTCAACCCCGACGATAAGGGCCACGGCAAGATCTTCCGCGACGAGGACGAGGCCATGATGGCCTATTCCGAGGGCCTCATCACGCTGCAGGCACCCATCAAGGTGCGCCGCACGATGGTCTTTGACGGCGTTGCGGAGACCGGCCTGGTCGATACCACGATGGGCCAGATCATCTTCAACACCCCCATCCCGCAGGATCTGGGCTACGTGGACCGCACCAATCCCGCCACCAAGTTCGACTACGAGATGAACCCCCGCACCCTCAAGATCGCATCCGGCGGCAAGAGCGACAAGCTGACGAAGAAGGGCCTGCCCGACATCATCAGCCGCTGCCTGACGAAGCACGGCACCAAGACCTGCGCCATGATGCTGGATCAGATCAAGGCTCAGGGCTACAAGTACTCCACCCTGTCTGCCATCACCGTCGCTGTTCCCGATGCTATTATGCCTGACGAGAAGCCGGAAATTCTGGCTGCCGCCGATAAGAAGATCGAGAAGGTCATGAAGAACTTCAACCGCGGCCTGATCTCCGATGAGGAGCGCTACCGCAAGACGGTTGAGATCTGGCAGGCCGCCACGGAGGAGGTCTCCGAGGCTCTGAGCGAAAACCTGAAGAAGAACCACCAGCGCAACCCCATCTATATGATGTCCGATTCCGGTGCCCGTGGTTCTATGGACCAGATCAAGCAGCTGGCCGGTATGCGCGGCCTGCTGGCCAATACTGCCGGTAAGACGCTGGAGATGCCTATCCGCGCCAACTACCGTGAGGGCCTGAATATCCTGGAATACTTCATTTCCTCCCGAGGCGCTCGTAAGGGTCTGGCCGATACCGCTCTGCGTACCGCTGACTCCGGCTACCTGACCCGCCGTCTGGTCGATGTCTCTCAGGAAGTCATCATCCGCGAGGAGGACTGCCACGCTACCGAGGGCATCTGGGTCCGCGAAATCAGCGAGGGCAACTCTGTTGTCGAGAGCTTCAAGGAGCGTCTGAACGGCCGCTACTCCCTGCATGATGTGCACGATCCCGCCACGGGTGAGCTGCTCGTCAGCAAGGAAAAGATGATGGATATGTTCGACGCCGAGAAGATCGTCAACGCCGGTATTACCGAGCTGGAGATCCGCTCCGTCATGACCTGCCGTGCACACGTCGGCGTCTGCGCCCACTGCTACGGTTCCAATATGTCCAACGGTGAATGCGTCAAGGTCGGTGAGTCTGTCGGTATCATTGCCGCAGAGTCCATCGGTGAGCCCGGTACCCAGCTGACCATGCGTACCTTCCATACCGGCGGTATCGCATCTGCCGAAGACATCACCCAGGGTCTTCCCCGCGTTGAGGAACTGTTTGAGAGCCGCCGCCCGAAGGCAATGGCCATCATGTCCGAGATCGCCGGTACGGTCCACATCGACGATACCAAAAAGAGCCGCCATGCCGAGATCACCGGCACGGACGAGAACGGCGCTCCGGTTACCAAGAGCTACCTGAT
>PPYE01483241.1_pt1 | contig 19417 bp, 16 predicted proteins | sample 1559881 | NCBI WGS metagenome assembly PPYE01 (sample SAMN08240022, study PRJNA423297) | Human gut metagenome, whole genome shotgun sequencing project. | reverse complement strand
TTATCTGCGCTTTTGGCCTAGCAGCTGCCGCACCTCGCTCGCCGTATCGGCACTTAGAATTATGCGGTATTGCCTTAACATTTGCGTTTGCAATCTATTCTGCTTACCCCAAAATTGCAAAGCTCTGTGCACCCAGCACCAGCTCATTGCCCTTCACTTCGGCTTTGCCGATCACATGCAGCACGCGGGTACCGTCTTCCAGCTTCAGGGGCAGTTCTGCTTCCTCGCGGGCGGGGTTCACCGCGCAGATCAGCTTGCCGCGCTCCCAGGCAAACGGGCGGTAGCTGCCCTTTGCCTTGGGGGCAAACCGCACATGGAACGGCGCATCGGAATCCAGATCCCGGTGGCTGTGGCGGAAGTTCAGCACCCCCTGCACGGTATGCCACAGGCTGTCAGGGTCTGCCTGCTGGGCAGCCACGGTGGGGGCGTCCGCAGTATCGTCCACCGGCAGGTACAGCTTGTCGGCGGCGGCGGTAGAAAATCCCTTGTTGGCGCTGTTATCCCACTGCATGGGGGTGCGGGAACCGGTGCGGAAATAGCCGCCCTCCTTGGTGGGCAGCGGCAGATAGCGCATGCCGATCTCATCGCCATAATACACAAACGGTGCGCCGGGCAGGGTAAACAGCATGGCGTAAGCAATTTTCAGCTCATCCGGGGTCAAACCGGCGGAGGGGCGGATGGTATCATGGTTGCAGGTAATCAAGCAGTACAGGCCGTCCTTGCGGGTCGCCTTGTAGCTGGGCAGCCAGTCATCCAGGAACTTGTCAATACCCGTGCCGGAATCCGCACAGAAATACGCCTTGCCGATGTTATGCGGGTCAGAATCTATTGCGCCATCATAATTGCGCATCAGCCAGCTGTAGCCATTGCCCTGCCATTCCAGCATAAAGTCCATATCAAAGCCGTTTTTCAGGGACTGGCGCGGCTGATTCCATTCGCTCAACAGAGCGGCTTCGGGGTATTCCTTGTCCAGCATAGCGGCAATATCGCGCCAGATGGCACAGGTATACTTTTTGTGGTGGGTATCATTCTTGACCAGGCTGGATGCCATATCCACACGGAAACCATCGCAGCCCATATCCAGCCAAAAGCGCATCACATCCTTCACGGCTTCCACCGTTGCGCGCGGGCCGGGGGCGTCGGTGGGCATTTGCCACTTTTCGCGGCACTTGCCGTAACCATAGTTCAAAGCAGGCTGGCACTTGAAGAAGTTCAAAATATAAGTACCGTTGCGATCGGTCTCGCCGCCAATGAACGGCATACCGTCACCGGCGCTAAAGCAGGAGTCCGTCCAGATATAGCGGTCGGAATACTCATTCTTTTCCGGCTTGCTGCTCTCCTTAAACCATGCGTGTTCCTCGCTGGTATGGCCGGGCACCAGGTCCAGCAGCACATGGATGCCCTTGGCATGAGCTGCTTCAAACAGCGCTTTGGCATCCGCGTTGGTGCCATAGCGGGGGGCAATCAGCTTATAATCGCGCACATCATACCCGGCGTCCTTGAACGGGGAATCAAAGCAGGGGTTGATCCAAAGGGCGTTGCACCCCAGCTCTTTGATGTAATCCAGCTTTTCGATAATCCCCTTCAGATCGCCGATGCCATCCCCGTTGGTATCATAAAAGCTTTGGGGGTAAATTTCGTAAAAAACTGCGTCTTTCAGCCATTGTTTCAAAACAATCACTCCTATTATTTTCTGTCCCTCTGCGCGGAATCCGGCACACCGTATGGTTCCCGCTGCACCGGGCAAAATTCCACTTTTATCATACGGTTCCGCACGGCAGTTGTCAATCACCTTTCACAAAAACAGACGCAGATATTTTTAATTTTCTGGTGCCGGTGCACAATTTTGTCCGCTTATGGTGCATTCTGCTGCGTAACGCTGCTGTTCAGCATCCGGGCAAATTCGCGCGCAGCTGCGTTGGGAACACGGCCGCCATCCTGCACCAGCACAACATGACGGGTGGGGATTTCCTCTTTCAACTGGATGGTAAACACATCCCCCGCGGCCAGGGCGTCCTTGGCAAAATTCTGCGGCACATACCCCAGCCCCAGCCCGCTTTTGACCAGCGGCACCACCTGGTCGGTGGTAGCGGCCTCAGTATCCGGCTGCAAAACAAGATTGTTGCTTAAGTAAAACTGGTTATAGAACGCATAGGTCATCGTCTCGCTGCCCAGGCAGATCAGAGGGTATTGCTGCAGTTCTTTCAGCGCCCAGCGGCGGCCCTGCAAAAATTCAAAGTTCCTGCCGGCAATCAGAATTTCCTGGAACGGCATCAGCAGGGTACGGCGCATCGTGGATTCCAACCGGGCCGGGGTGGTGATCACACAAAGATCCACCAGCCCGCGCCCCAGCGCACGGATGGCCTGCGGGGTGGAATGGTTGGCAATGCGCAGCCGCACGCCGGGGTAACGCCTGTGGAATTCCCGCAGCTTATCCAGCAAAAACACATTCAAAGCGGTCTCGCTGGCGCTAATGGTCAGCGCGCCGCTTTCCAGCGCGGTAATGCCCGCCAGCTCGCTTTCCCCCGCCTGCAGCTGCTCCTGGGCGATTTCCACGTGGGCAAACAGCACCTCGCCCTCCGGCGTCATCGTCACGCCGCGGGTGCTGCGCACCAGCAGCTTGCAGCCCAGCTGTTCCTCCAGCCGGTTCAGGGCGCGGGTCACATTGGGCTGGCTCATGCGCAGCACATTGGCCGCGCGGGTTATACTGTGATATTTGCAGACATAGTAAAATAAGCGGTAATATTCATAGTTTACATTCACAGTTTTTCCTCTTTTCCTGCGTTTTGCCATATCAAATACAAATATTTTGCATGCGAAACATATATTTTACAAATGTATTTTCTGACAGTATAATACAAACCGTTCCAGAAAACAAGGCATACCGGCAGGGTTCGTGCATACTCCCCCCAGGGTGTACCTGAAACGTCGAAAATTTAAAACGCGGCCGGATTCCGCGTTAAAAATCCTTGGAATCTACAAAGGATTCCTGTGGCTTTTTGCCTCGAATCCATCGCACATTTGCGAAATCTTCGTCATTTTCTTCGTTTTCAGCTACACCAGGTAAGCAAGCGGCCCTGCCGGTATTGCCCAGGAAGGATAGCACCATGCAGTATCAGGATATGACAAAAAAAGAAATGCAGCGGGAATACCACCGTCTGTGCCAGCGCTACCAAGAGTACGAACAGCAGGGCCTGCAGCTGGATCTTTCCCGCGGAAAGCCTGCGCCGGAGCAGCTGGCACTTTCGCAGCGCATGCTGGGTGAACTGAACTCCCGCAGCGTGCTGGACAGTGAGGATGGCACCGACTGCCGCAATTACGGCGGGCTGGACGGCATTCCCGAAGCAAAAGCCCTGCTGGCCGGTATGATCGGCGCGCGGCCGGAGCAGGTCATGGTGGGCGGCAACAGCAGCCTGACCATGATGTTCGATATCCTCAGCCACGCCATGCTGGACGGCCTGCTGGGCGCAGAGCCGTGGGTGCAGGTCAAGGACCGCAAGTTCCTTTGCCCCGTGCCGGGTTATGACCGCCATTTTGCCATGACGGAGCATTTCGGCTTCCAGCTAATCCCCATCCCCATGCACAATGATGGCCCCGATATGGACATGATCGAAGACCTGGTCCAGCGGGATGCTTCCATCAAAGGCATCTGGTGCGTACCCAAGTACCAGAACCCCACCGGCATTGTGTTCAGCCCCATGGTGGTGGAGCGCTTTGCCCACCTGCAACCCGCAGCGCCGGATTTCCGCATTTTCTGGGATAACGCCTACTGCGTGCATGACCTTTACCCCAACGCCCCGGCCGTCCTGCCAGACATCCTGTCCGCCTGCGCCAATGCCGGGCACCCGGATATGGTGTATGAGTTCTGCTCCACCAGCAAGGTTTCCTTCCCCGGTGCAGGCATCAGCGGCGTGGCGGCAAGTTCCGCCAACCTGATCGATCTGCGCAAAGTGTGGAAGTTTGCCACCATCGGCCCCGATAAGCTCAACCAGCTGCGCCAGGCACGTTTTTTCCGCAATGAAAGCGGCATTGAAGCCCATATGGCACGCCATGCCCGCCTGCTGCGCCCCAAGTTCGAGCAGGTCATCTCCATTTTCCGCGAGGAACTGGACGGCAGCGGCATTGCCAGCTGGACGGAACCCCGCGGCGGCTACTTCCTTTCCTTCGATACCATGCCGGGCTGCGCGGCCCGCACGGTGGAGCTTTGCCGCCGGGCCGGTGTCAAATTCACCCCCGCCGGTTCCACCTGGCCCTATGGCCGCGACCCGCAGGACAGCAATATCCGTATTGCCCCCAGCTTTGCCAGCGCCGAGGAGATCGAACCTGCGGCCCGGCTGTTTACCATCTGCGTGCGGCTTGCCACACTGGAAAAGCTGGCGGCTACCCGCTTTGCATCCGAAACCGCCCTTGGCGCGGAGCGCATCGCCTGAATCTCCGCTCCTTGGCAGTTTTGCACAAACACCGTACCTTTCCCTCACCATCAAAACCGCATAAAACTGCAAGATTTGTTTGAAATCAAGAACTTTTCCGCATTTTTGGTCATTAAATTCAGCAATTAGCTCAATTTTCAGTGCGCTTTATTGTGCATCATACACAGTATTTTTAATCTGTCAGAATTACGGAATATCCAAAAGGCAGAATGTGCGGCAAGGGACTTACAAATGGCGGGGAATGGTGGTATTATGGCGGCATAAAGAACGCAGCAAGGAGGGTGCGGAAACGGAACATCGCCGTTTCCCCCTTTCTGTTTTTCTCCTTGGTGCGCTTTTTATCAGATAAATTCAAAACATAAAGCCAGCCCGGCGCACAAGCTGCCCCGCTGGCCAGAGGAGGCGGAATAATGAACGAACTGACCGCCGCCTTAAAAGAGGAGCTTAACGTTGATACGGCGTTTACCCTTCCCATTTTTGGCGGCATCGACATCCCGGAATCCATCGCGGTAAGCTGGGGCATCATGGCGTTTTTGGTGATCGTTTCGATTTTGCTCACACGCAATCTCAAGGTCAATCATATCAGCAAGCGCCAGGCCATCCTGGAAACCGCTGTGGTAACCATGGATAACTTCTTCAAAGATCTGCTGGGCGAAGCCGGCAAACAGTATGTGCCGTACCTGATCACGGTTGCACTGTACATTGCCTGCTCCAACCTGATTGGCATCATTGGTCTTAAGCCCCCCACAAAGGACCTGAATGTTACCGCAGCGCTGGCTATTATGAGCATTGTGCTGATCGAATATTCCGGCATCCATGCAAAGGGCGGCAAGCGATTTGTACACAGCCTGGCGGAACCCATTGCCCTGATGACCCCCATGAACATTCTGGAAATCGCCATCCGGCCCACCAGCCTGTGCATGCGTTTGTTCGGCAACGTTCTGGGCGCATTTGTCATCATGGAACTCATCAAACTGGTGGTTCCGGTTTTTGTCCCCGCAATTTTCAGCCTGTATTTTGATTTGTTTGACGGTCTGATCCAAACCTATGTGTTTGTCTTCCTGACCTCCCTGTTCATGAAAGAAACGATGGAATGACCTGCGTTTTCTTTCCCACTTTTACATTATTATGAAAAGGAGTAATTTATTATGGCAAGTTTGGTAGCTTTGGGCGCTGGCATCGCAGCACTGACCGGCATTGGCGCCGGCATCGGCATTGGCATTGCAACCGGTAAGGCAGCGGAGGCCATCAGCCGCCAGCCGGAAGCTGAAAGCAAGATCAGCAAGAACCTGCTGCTGGGTGCCGCCCTGGCAGAAGGCACCGCCATTTTCGGCTTCGTTGTTGCCCTGCTCATCATCCTGTTCCTGGGCTGATAACGGAGGCATAAACGATGCTGACACTGAATTTGAATATTCTGTGGACGGTCGTCAACATTCTGGTTCTGTTTGTTCTGCTGCGCAAGTTTTTGTATCGTCCCGTTATGAACGTGATTGAGCAGCGCCAGAAGCAGATCGATGATGCGATCGCCGATGCAGAAGGCAAAAAGAACGACGCACAGGCTGTTTTGGCACAGGCGCAGGATAAACTGCAGAATGTGGATACCGAAGCTGCCCAGCGCCGCGAAGCCTACGAAAAGCAGGCTGAAAAAGAGAAAGAACAGCTTTTGCAGGACGCCCAGCGCCAGGCAGATGCGATTGTGGCCGAAGGCAAAGCCGCTGCCGAAGCAGAGCATGCCCGCCGCCTGCGCGATGCCAATGCTGAAACTTCCGCCCTGGCTCGCGATATGTGTGAAAAGCTGCTGGCGCGCAACCTGACGCAGCAGGACGATGCACGCCTGCTGGATGACCTGCTGCAGAAAGCGGGGGACAGCAATGGCAAGTGAATTCAGCCGCGAGTTTTTCTCCGCCAACCGCATTGTAAAGGCCGACCTGCACTGCGCCCGCCAGCCGCGGGAACAGGACCTTGATAAGATCAAGGCCGAGCTGAAATCCCTGTACGATGCAACCGAAGTCCTGCTGGATGTCAGCGTGGATGAAAGCCTGCTTTCCGGCTATGTATTGCAGGTGGGCGACCGTGTGTTTGATAACTCCGGCCGCCATGCCCTGGACCAGATGACCGGCGACAAACCCGACCTGGCCACCTTGAAGACCCGCGTAGAGGACTACAAGCCCGCCGCCAACACCGCCGAGGGAGGCACGGTTGTGTCCGCTGCCGACGGCATTGTTACCGTTGAAGGCATGGACCGCGCCGTGTACGGCGAGATTGTCACCTTTGAAAACGGTGCCAAGGGCATGGTGGAAAGTGTTGAGCCTTCCCACCTGGGCATTATGCTGTTTGATGGTGCCGAATCCGTCGGCGTGGGCACCTTGGTGACCCGTACCGGCAAGCGCGCCGGTATCCCCGTCGGCGAAGCTTTCCTGGGCCGCGTCATCAACCCGCTGGGCGAGCCCATCGACGGCAAGGGTACCATCGAAGCCGTTGGTTACAACCCCATCGAGAAGCAGGCCCCCGGCATTCTGGAGCGCCAGAGCGTGGACACCCCGCTGCACACCGGCATTCTGTCCATCGACTCGATGTTCCCCATCGGCCGTGGCCAGCGTGAGTTGATCATCGGCGACCGCCAGACCGGCAAGACCTCCATCGCCACCGATACCATTCTGAACCAGAAAGATACCGGCGTGCTCTGCATCTACGTTGCCATCGGGCAGAAGGCTTCCTCCATTGCCCGCGTGGCCGAGGACCTGAAAAAGCATGGCGCTATGGGCTACACCACCATTGTGGCCGCCACCGCCAGCGACAGCGCCCCCCTGCAGTACATTGCCCCATATGCCGGCACCGCACTGGCCGAATATTTTATGGCCCAGGGCAAGAGCGTGCTGATCGTCTATGACGACCTTTCCAAGCACGCCGTGGCATACCGTGCCATTTCCCTGCTGCTGCGCCGCTCCCCCGGCCGTGAGGCTTACCCCGGCGACGTTTTCTACCTGCATTCCCGTCTGCTGGAACGTTCCTGCCGTATGCGGGACGACCTGGGCGGCGGTTCCATCACCGCACTGCCCATTGTTGAAACCCAGGCAGGCGATGTTTCCGCCTACATTCCCACCAACGTTATTTCCATCACCGATGGCCAGATCTTCCTGGAGACCGCACTGTTCAACGCAGGCAACCGCCCGGCTGTCAACGTTGGCTTGTCGGTTTCCCGTGTCGGCAGCGCTGCCCAGACCAAGGCCATGAAAAAGGCCAACGCCAACCTGCGTATCGAGCTGGCCCAGTACAAGGATATGGAATCCTTCTCGCAGTTCAGCTCTGACCTGGACGCTGAGACCCGCCGCCAGCTGGAACACGGCAAGGCTTTGATGGAACTGCTGAAACAGCCGCTGTACCAGCCCAAATCCGACGCCGAGCAGGTCGTTTTGCTGACCCTCGCCGCCCACGGCGTGCTCGACGAGATCAAAACCGGCGAGCTGCGCCAGAAAACCTCCGCATTTGTGCGTCAGTTCCGTACGGACCCGTCCGGCGTGATGGACGAGATCCAGGCTTCCGGTAAGCTCAGCCCCGAACAGGTGCAGACCATCCTGAACGCCTGGAACGCATTTGCGGGAGGCGATGCCCATGCCATCCACTAAGCTGCTCAAGGAGCGTATTGAGAGCATTCAGGACACCATGAAGATCACCAATGCCATGTACCTGATCTCCTCCTCCAAGCTGCGCAAGGCACGCAAAAATTACCAGGCGGTTTCGCCTTACTTTGAGCGCATGCAGATGACGATGACCCGCGTGCTGCCCCACCTGCCGGAAGAACCGGTCCACCCGTTCTTCCACACCCGCAACCCGGAATCTCCGCGCCGCGCCTATCTGGTGCTGACGGCGGACAAAGGCATGGCCGGTGCGTACAACCAGAACCTGCTCAAGTTTCTGAAATCGCACTGCGGCGATGACCCCAAGGCCCGCTTTTATGTGGTGGGCCAAACCGGCTACCGCGCCCTGCTGCACAAGGACCCCCGCCTGGTGGAAGATTTTCTGTACAGCGGCCAGGCCCCCACATTGCAGCGTGCGCGTGACATCACGGCGGACATGATCGATACGTTCAAGGCGGATGAGGTGGATGAGGTTTACCTCATCTACACCAAGATCCAGAACGCCCTGACCGCTGAACCGGTCATGCTGCAGCTGCTGCCGCTGGAACGCTCCCACTTTGCGCCGCTGCCGCCCGCACTGGGCGATCCCCATGGCGAGGTTGAGCTGTTCCCCGATGCGTGGTCGGTGTTCAAGCAGATGGCCCCCATCTACATGCACGGCATGATCTTCGGTGCTATGACCGAGAGCTATTGCGCCGAGCAGAGCGCCCGCATGACCGCCATGGATTCCGCCACCAAGAGCGCCACCGATATGATTCACGCGCTCCAGCTGGAGTATAACCGCACCCGCCAGGGTGCAATCACCCAGGAGATCACCGAGATCATCGGCGGTGCTTCTGCTGTGCAAACCAGCGACTATTAAACTTTTTGCACTGTATCCCCTATCGGGATACAATATTCAAACATTTATCTACTTCTGAAATTAAGGAAGAGGCTATCGTATGACACAGGGAACAATTATTCGTGTAGCAGGCCCCGTGGTGGACGTTCAGTTCACCGAGGGCAAGCTGCCTGCCCTGCAGGAAGCGCTGACAGTGACCGCTGAGGGCACCGAGCGCACGATGGAAGTAACGCAGCATGTGAACGAAACCACCGTTCGCTGCATTATGCTTTCTGCCAGCGAGGGTCTTGGCAAGGGGATGACCGTGAACGCACTGGGCCACGGCCTGACTGCCCCGGTGGGCGAAGCCACCCTGGGCCGCATGTTTGACCCCCTGGGCCGCCCCATTGACGGCAAAGGCCCCATGGCCGCAGACGTCCCTACCTGGCCCATCCATCGCAAGGCCCCCGGCTTTGAGGACCAGAAACCTGCAACCGAAATTCTGGAAACCGGCATCAAGGTCATTGACCTGCTGGCACCGTATGCCAAGGGCGGCAAGATCGGCCTGTTTGGCGGCGCCGGTGTTGGCAAAACCGTGCTGATCCAGGAGCTGATCCACAACGTAGCCACCGAGCACGGCGGCTACTCCATCTTTACCGGCGTTGGCGAGCGCAGCCGTGAGGGCTGTGACCTTTGGGGCGAAATGAACGCTTCCGGCGTTCTGAACAAGACCGCCCTGATCTTCGGCCAGATGAACGAACCGCCGGGAGCCCGTATGCGCGTTGCCGAAACCGGCCTGACCATGGCAGAATACTTCCGCGAGGAAAGCCACAAGGACGTGCTGCTGTTTATTGACAACATCTTCCGTTTTGTGCAGGCCGGCTCCGAAGTTTCCGCTCTGATGGGCCGTATGCCCTCCGCCGTTGGTTACCAGCCCACGCTGGCCAACGAGCTGGGTGCCCTGCAGGAGCGCATCACTTCCACCCGTGATGGGTCCATCACCTCGGTTCAGGCCGTTTATGTGCCTGCCGACGACCTGACCGACCCCGCCCCGGCCACCACCTTTGCCCACCTGGATGCCACTACCGTTCTGTCCCGTAAGATCGTGGAACAGGGTATCTACCCCGCCGTGGATCCGCTGGATTCCACCAGCCGCATCCTGGAAGCAGACATTGTGGGCGAGGAGCATTATCGCGTGGCCCGCAAGGTACAGGCTACCTTGCAGCGCTACCAGGAACTGCAGGACATTATCGCCATCCTTGGCATGGACGAACTGGACGACAACGATAAGCTGACCGTTGCCCGCGCCCGCAAAATCCAGAAATTCCTGTCCCAGCCGTTCTTCGTTGCCGAAAACTTTACCGGCCTGCCGGGCAAATATGTGCCCCTGGCCGAAACTGTCAAGGGCTTTGCCGCCATCGTGGACGGTCAGGTCGATGATCTGCCCGAATGGGCGTTCTTCAACGTGGGCACGCTGGACGATGCTCGCAAGAAGGCTGCCGAAAAGGGCGGTGTGGCCTGATGGAAAAGTTCATTCTGAACATCACGGCCAGCAGCGGCGAGTTTTTCCAGGGCGAGTGCGAAAGCCTGACCCTGCCCACCGCTGACGGCCAGTACGGCGTACAGGCCGGACACAGCCCGGTGCTGGTTGCCCTGGAAATGGGCATCATGCAGTTCACCGTGAACGGCGAAACCCGCAGCGTACTGGTGGGCGATGGCATTGCCGAAGTGACCCCCACTTACGTTGTGCTGCTGGTCGACAGCGCCGAGCGCCCGGAGGATATCGATAAGAACCGTGCCGAGGCCGCCCGCATCCGCGCCGAGGAACGCTTGCAGCACAAGCAGAGCATGCACGAGTATTACCAGAGCAAGATTGCCCTGAACCGTGCCATGCAACGCCTGCAGGCTACTGCAAAATACAACCGCTGATTACCTTCCAACAAAGTTGCCACCCGTTCTGTGCAGGGGATCCCTGCGCAGAGCGGGTGGCTTTGTTTTATCCTGTATCTGCTTTTCGTCTTAATTTGTCTTACTTGTTATAGTAATTTTATGTCAAAATTAAGATTCAGTCTTTTTCTTGTTGACAAAGCAGCCCAAACTGTGTACAATCAGCAGTAAGGGAATGTCTTTCCCCCTCCCGGCCCATACTATGGTGTAGATACGCCATAACCATGTCCGGCAAACAGCAGCGGAACACGCTGCTTTACAGTCATAATTAAAGGAGGGAACCTTTTTATGGTTACCAAAATCAGCAATAATGATCTTTCCCAGGCCAAAGCACAGGGCGTGGCCATTCTGGATTTTTCTGCAACCTGGTGCGGTCCCTGCCAGATGCTTGCCCCGGTCCTGCATGAGCTTGCCGATGAAGTTGGCAGCAAAGCCGCATTTTACAGCATTGATGTGGACGAAAACCGCCAGCTTGCCACCGAATACGGCATTTCCAGCATCCCCTGCCTGGTCGTACTGAAAAACGGCCAGGAATCCGCCCGCAGCGTCGGTTTCCTGCCCAAGCAGGCTTTGCAGGATATGTTGGATAAGTATATTTGAGAGATACGCACGGCCTAAAAAGGAGCAGTTCCCCTTCAGCGCAGCGGGCGCACATTGTGCGCCCCTACGGGTGGGGGTGCACCATAAATATTGCCGCACATTATAAAATGCACTGTAGGGAACGGTCTTGACCGTTCTGGCACCACAAAACATCTGCTCAAACCAACCTCGCCGCTCCCTTTCCCCACCTCCAATTCCTAACTCCTAACTAAAAAACGCCATGCTTTCTTCGGAAAGCATGGCGTTTTTCTTATTTCACTTTTTCCTCAATTGCGCAGGCATCATAGGGTTTCAGCTCCATGCTGCCCAAAACGTTTTTGCCGCTCAACAGGTCTGCACCGGATTCCACCTGCACCTTAACTGCGCTCTGGGTGGTGTTGATGTAGAAATGGTAGCGCGCGTTCTCGCTTTCGCGGCAGTGGTATTCCACACCCTGCGGCAGGTCACGCAGGTGCACCTTGGCATCGGCCAAAGCTGCACGCAGCACAGCGGCGTTGCCGGCATCATCCAGGCGCGCACCGATGTAATAAGCGTGCCCCTTGCCGAACACATGGTGGGTCACAGCCGCATGGCCGGAATAGAAATCCTGTCCATACACAGCCACCACCTCGCTACCCTCGGCAGGCTGCAACAGTTCGCAGTAATCCTTGATGCTGCTCTGCTGGCTGCTCTTGACCCAGATGGCACGGTTGCCCTCGCCGGGGTACAGGGTGTCCAGTTCGCTTGCGGTCACGCCAAACACTTCGCGCAGGCCGTCACCGGGGAACCCGCCCAGCCAACACAGGGTGCTTTCATCCACATAGCCCAGCAGATAGGTGGCCACAACGGTACCGCCGTTTTCCACATATTCGCGGATCTTTTGTGCAAAACCAGGCTTGGTCATAAACAGCATGGGCAGCACCACCAGCTTATAGCGGTTCAGGTCTGCATCCACGCCCACAACGTCGGTTTCCACACCGCAGTGGTTCAGCTGGGCGTACAGCTGGCAGCAGGTTTCGCGCAGATTCTTCTGCTTGATCTGCATGCCCCAGGCGTCATCCAGCGCCCAGCGGTTGTCCCAGTCAAAGATCATGGCCGCGTCCGCTTTGGGCAGGCTGCCGCACACCGGGGTCAGGGCGGCCAGGGCTTCGTTGGTGGCGGTCACTTCGTTGAACACGCGGGTATCATCGCGGCCATCGTGGTCCACAACCGCGCCGTGGAACTGCTCAGAGCCGCCGCGGCCCTTGCGCCACTGGAAGTACTGCACGCCGTCCGCACCACAGGCCACTGTCTGGATAGCGCTCATCCGGTTCACGCCGGGGCGCTTGAGCTTATTATACTCGTGCCAGTTCACCAGGCTGGGGGTGCTTTCCATCAGCAGGAACGGCTTGTCCGGCTTGCAGCCGCGGATCAGCGCATGATCAAACGCCGTCATGCCCGCCGTCACGGTGGTGCTGCGGTCGGGGCGCCCCCAATGGGGGTAACTGTCCCAGCAGACAAAATCCAGCTCTCTTTGCAGCTTGTGGTAGTCCAATCCGGGGAAGTACTCCATCAGGTTCGTGGTAATGGGCACATTGGGGGTCCGCTTGCGCAGGATCGCCGTTTCGCTGTGTACATAGTCCATCATGTTCCAGGTGGTAAAGCGCCGCCAGTCCAGCTTCAGGCCGTTCAGGCTCTGCTCCCCGTTATCAAACGGCGGCTCCACCTCGTCAAAGCTGTCGTAGTGGTGGCTCCAGAAGCTAGTCCACCAGGCATGGTTCAGGGCATCAATGGTATGATACTTTTCTTTCAGCCAGCTGCGGAAGCGCTCTTGGCACAGCGGGCAGTAGCATTCGCCACCCAGCTCATTGGAAATGTGCCACAAGATCAGGCCGGGGTGGTCACCCACAGCGTCGATCAGGTGGTTCAGCAGCTCCTCTACCTTCTGGCGGTAGATGGGGCTGGTCAGGCAGTGGTTGTGGCGCATGCCCTGGTGGTCCCGCACACCGTTGGACTGCACGCGCAGCACTTCGGGGTATTTGCGTGCCAGCCAGTTGGGCTTTGCACCAGTGGGCGTTGCCAGCTCGGTATAAATGCCCTGGTCATACAGTCGATCCATGATCTCGCGCAGCCAGGTAAAGTTATATTCCCCCTCGCGCGGCTCATATGCTGCCCAGGCAAACACACCCAGCGTAACGCTGTTCATTCCGGCCTTTTTCATCATGCGGATGTCCGCTTCAAGAATATCCGGGCGGTCCAGCCATTGATCCGGGTTATAATCGCCGCCGCGCAGCATCACAGGGGCTTTGGTGATAAAGTTCATAGTGGATTCCCTTTCCTCTACACTGTAAAGCATAAAACAAAAATTAGGAATCGGAAACCCGAAAGACGGAACTGGCGGTCTGTACCGAAATTCCTCATTCCTGATTTCCAATTCCTAATTATAGTAGATTCTGCAACTATTGTGCCATGTGCAGTTGATGCAAAGGTTTAGCCCTTCGCTGCACCGGAGGTAATGCCCTCAACATAGAACTTCTGCATGATGACAAACAGGATGGAGATGGGGACAGCCACCAAAACACCGCCTGCGCAGAAACGGGAGAAGTAGCTGTTGACCAAAGCCTTTTGCAGCATGTTGTACAGGCCGATTGCCACCGTCCAGTCCGACGAAACGCCGGAGTTCAGGATCATCTTTGCCACAACAAAGTCGGTCCACGGCGTCAGGAAGGAGCTGATAATGGTGTACACCAGGATCGGGCGGGACATCGGGATGACGATCTGGAAGAAGATGCGCGCTTCCGAAGCGCCGTCCAGCTTGGCGGCCTCACGCAGTGCCACAGGCACCGTATCAAAAAAGCCCTTACAGATCAGGTAGCCCAGGCCGGAAGAGCCCGCGTATACCATGATCAGACCGGCGTAAGAGTTGGTCAGGTTCATGTACTTCAAAACAAAGTACACAGCGATCATGGCCAGAACGCCGGGGAACAGGTTGACGGTAACGGACAAGTTCTGCAGCAGCTTGCGGCCCTTGAAGCGGCAGCAGCTTATGGCGTAAGCCACCATCAACACAAAGCAGGTGGAGATCACACAGTTAAAGCATGCCACAACCAGGGTGTTCATGAACCAGCGCGGGAACTGTGCAACAGAGTCCGGCTGTGTCATAATGCTGACGTAGTTCCACATGGTAAAGCTTTCCGGCACAAAGCGGGTAAAGTTGATGCCCTTATCGGTGGAGAACGAGGTCAGCAGCAGCCAGGCGATGGGTACCAGCCAGATAAAAGCCAGCAGCGCCAGCACCAGATGGCGGATGACGGAGAAGATGCCTTTTTTCACTTTGCCCTGCTTGAGCTGCTTTTGCACAGCGGCAGAGGGTACAGCAGTGGTACTCAAGAGAACATCGCCTCCTTCTTATTGATAAAGTGGAAGCATACAACCGTAAACACGGCGCACACAATGAACACCATAATGCCCAGCACGGCAGCCATCTTGTAGTTGTAGTAATCCTGCGTCAAGCGGAACAGCCAGGTAACCAGCAGGTCAATTTCCTTTGCGTTGGACTGTGCAAGGGCCTGGTTCTGGGTTACAAACACACCCTGCGTGAGCAGGTAAATGACGTTGAAGTTGTTGACGTTCTTGACGAAATCCGTTACCAGAGAGGGACCCTGCACGCTGAGCAGGTAGGGCAGCTTGATGCGGAAGAACATCTGCACCGGGTTGGCGCCGTCAATGCGGGCGGCCTCGATCATGTCAGCGGGAATGTTCATCAGCACGCCGGTAGCAATCAGCATCTGGTACGGCACGCCGATCCAGATATTGATCATGATGATGGTAAACATGGCCCAGCCCGGCTGGGTCAGGAACGGAATGTAAGAAAGGCCCTTATCCAGCAGGCCGATGTTATGCAGGAAGTCGGTAACGCCTGCATTGGCCATCATGGTATTGAAAATACCGTTGTTGGAGAAGAAGTTGCGCACCAGCAGCAGCGTAACGAACTGCGGCACCGCAATGGTCACCATGAACAGGGTACGCCAGAACTTGGGGAACTTGGTCTTTTTGTCGTTGATGAACATTGCCATCAAAATGCCGCCAAAGAAGTTGGTAAAGGTGGCAAAGAATGCCCAAACCAACGTCCAGGTTAAAACCTTGGCAAAGGAATAACTAAACGTGGAGGTCATTCCGCCGCCGCCAAACAGGGTAAAGAAGTTGTTCAGCCCAACCCAGGTAAACAGTTCATTGGGCGGCATGTGCTGCTGGTCATAGTTGGTGAACGCAACGGCGATCAGGATGAACAGCGGCACAATGGTGAACACCACAACGCCCAGAACCGGCAGGGTGAGCAGGGTCACATAGAACTTTTCGTTCAGGTAAACGTTGATGTCCTGCACAAAGTTGTTGGTCTTTTTGCCAGCTTCACGGATCTTCTGCAGCTGATAGTTGGAAGATACCACCATCATGGCCGCCGCGATCAGTGCCGCGATCACGATAAAGGAGATCATGCTCATCAGCAGGATCTCAAACGAATTATCGTAATCGTTTACAACGTTTTTCATCGTGGCAACATCGAACACCATTTCCATTTTTACGGTGCCAAGGGTGCCGAACTTTGCCAGGTTGGGTACGCCAAAGAATGCCAGGAAATACAACGCAAAGCCCTGTACAAATGTGACCAGAAGTGCCTTCATCAGCTGGCCGTGGCCAATGTAGCCCAGACCCCATACAAAGAAGGATAGTTTGGTAAAGATATCGCCGTGCACAAAGTCATGACCAAATTTCTGCAAAAAATTGGGTTCCTTTGGTTCCGTGTGCAGGGCCGCAGCAGCGGATTTTGCCACAGGAATCTCTCCTTTCCAACGCGGTTACGCCAAGCGGCCCACACGTGCCCGGCAACCGTTCCGGACCGTTTGTGGGCCGTTGTTTTAGTGTATCAATGCAGCTTTTTTCGTTTTAACAATTACTGGGTAACCGGTGCGGTGATGCCAGCAACAGCATCTTCAATCAGGGTCTGGGGATCCTTGCCATCGGGGTTGCCGTTGACACAGATCTGGCCGAGGGTTTCAGCAGAAGCCCAGTAGTTGCCGCCGACGCGCTGCAGGTTAGCGTACTCAGACTGAGCAACAACAGCGGTCAGAGCCGGAGAAGAAGCGGCTGCCAGAGCGTTGGTGTTGGAGGGGCCCTGTGCACGCTGCTGGAAGCGGAGGGTCTCGTTCTCTTCGTTGGTAACGTAATCAGCCAGCAGCATGGCAGCACCAACGTTAGCGCTGTGGGGGTTGACGCCGATCAATTTGAAGCCGGAGAAGGAAGCCATCTGGACCTGCTCGCCGTTCAGGGTATAGGTAGGCAGCTTGCAGGCAGCGTAATTATCGCCCCAAACTTCAGCAGCGTCGTTTGCACGCCAGGTGCCGTTAACGCCGGCAACCAGGGTTCCGTCCTTCAGCTTGCCGGTGAACTCTTCATCCTTCAGGGCGAGGAAGCCGGGGTTCTTGCAGATATCGATGACAGCCTGGGTAACGTCAGCGCCCGGAGCTTCGTTCCAGTTGCAGACGGTGTTCACGCCGTCATCAGCCAGGCTCAGGTTCAGGCCAGCGCCAGCATAGAAGCTGTACAGGTACCAGCCGTTAGCAACGTCCATCGAGACTTTCTTGCCTGCGGCGGCTGCCTTCTCCATCATCGTGTCAAGGCTCTTGACGTCATCCTCGGTGAAGAAGGACTTATCATAGAACATGAAGTAGCCGTTATCAGCGGTCAGGGGGTAAGCATACAGCTTGCCGTTCAGGGTTGCAGCGTCAACAGAAGCTGCAGTGTTGCGGCTCTTGATGTCGTCAGCGTTCAGCTGAACTTCCTGCAGGGCGCCTGCCTGAACCAGCTCGTTCAGCTGGTCATCAGCAAATGCGTAAACGTCAGCAGCGGCGGTGGGGTCGGTCAGGACGGTATCCTTAGCCTCCTTTTCGGACTGAGCGCCCAGGTTGATGGTGATCTTGCCGCCGTAATTGCCGTATTCTTTGATAAAGTTATCAGCGATGGTGCGCAGCAGTTCCTGGTCTTCCTCGGCACCCCACATGGTCAGGGTAACGTCGTTGGCGAAAGCAGCGGCTGCAGCCTGCTGCAGAACGTCACCATCGTCAGCTGCGGTGCTGTCGGTGGAGGCGGCTTCGCTGGAAGCTGCAGTGCTGGTGGACTCTGCAGTAGATTCTGCAGCGGAAGAGGCAGTTGCGGTGCTGCCGCATGCTGCCAGGGACAGTGCCATCAAGGCAGCTGTTGCAAGTGCGAGTTGCTTTTTCATAATCATTCTCCTTCATCTGCTATATCACAAGCTTCTCAAGGTTGCGCATCATCGTTGCGCAGCTTTGTTTCACAACTTAAGAATACACGATTCTATTTTCAGGTCAATGTTCATAACTAACATGTTTTGCCATGTTTTCTTGTGCATTTTTCACAGCCTGTTACACTTTTGTAACAATGTCGAATTTTGTATGCGCAACTTTAGTACAGGCTTTTTAACAACAATCAGCCTTTCCCGGTGCACATGCTGTGCGCGCAGAAAAGGCTGTATCAATCATCATATTTTACAATATTGGTAATATTGTCTATTTTGTGGACTCGCGCAAAATCACCTGATATCCCTGCATCTGGCGCAATGCGATTTGCTTGCCCGCCAAAATATCCAGCAGCATCCGGCATGCCGTGGCGCCCAGACGCTCGCCGTCAAACTGAGCGGCCGAGATCTGCGGGGTTGAGCTGGTCAGCAGCTCACTATCGTAAAAGCTGGCCAGTTTCACCTGTTCCGGTACCTTGATGTGCCGGGCGCGCAGCTCCTGCAGCACCGCGGCCGCCATGCTGTCGTCCGCGCAGAGCAGGCATTCGGGCTTTTGCTCCAGCGCACCTTCCAATGCATCGATCCGCTGTTCGCTGGTTTCAATGCCGGTCCAAATCAATTTCTGGTCCACCTGCACCCCACAGTCGGAAAATCCGCGCAGGTAGCCGCGCAGCCGGTCCTCGTTGACGGTATAGTTGGTGCAGCCGCCCATATAGGCAATGCGGCGCATGCCCAGCTGCAGCAGCAGGCGGGTCATCTCGGCGGTCGCTCCTACCTGGTCGTTATCCACCTGGGGTACCTTATCGTCATCCACGCGGCCAATGGCCACAAAAGGCACGTTGTGGCGCTGCAAAGTCTGCACACATTCATCGTGCAGCATCGTACGGGACAAAATCACGCCATCCACCTTGTGGGATTCCAGCTGGCGTTCCAGCTGGCCAACATCGGTTTCTCCCGCATAGCACAGCAGCAGGTCATACCCGCGCTGGGCCGCCATGTTCCACACACCGCCCATGCACTTGCGCAGGAACGGCAAGTCCAGCCGCATAAAATGCTTGGGGATCACCAGCGCAAGGTTGTTGGTTGGGCCCTGCTGCGCAGTGCGCAGCTGCGCAGCTGCATCCTGGCGGCCCTTGCCGATATAATCAAACACACGCGCGCGGGTAGCCTCGCTCACGCGGCCCTTGCCGGATATTGCGCGTGATACCGTTGTTTTTGATATATTCAATGCCTCCGCCACTTCCGCGATGGTCACTTCATCACGCTTACCTGCCATTCAGCACCCTCCTTTTCCCATGTTGCGCATGCGTTGCGCACCAATAACAGCATATGTGTTTGTTGTACATTTGTCAATCTGCAAACAGCACAAAAAAAGCCTGCCGGATTTGGCAGGCTTGCCGCGCAGTACAGCCGTTCCAAGCATAGGCGGATGGCCGCTGCCCGGAATCTCTCCCGAAATTTTTCGTGTATTAAAAATTCTGTCGGGAGCATAGGTGCGCACATTGTGTGCCCGCCGCCTCGACATAGCAACGCACATTTATGTCATACACATGGCAAATCTCCGTGGGCGAACGCTGTTCGCCCTTACGGAGCATCTTTGTTTTCCTGACGTTTTCGATAGGTGTTGTGCTGTTTAGGCAATACCGCATAATTCTAAGTGCCGATACGGCGAGCGAGGTGCGGCAGATGCCAAGCCAAAAGCGCAGATAAT
>PPYE01413734.1_pt1 | contig 19422 bp, 12 predicted proteins | sample 1559881 | NCBI WGS metagenome assembly PPYE01 (sample SAMN08240022, study PRJNA423297) | Human gut metagenome, whole genome shotgun sequencing project. | reverse complement strand
AAAGGTGATTGTGAAATAACAGTCATTTCCCCATAAATAGAAACATCCCGGTTGCGGCTGCAATCGGGATGTTTTTTTTGTCCTTGACAGAACGATGATTTGTCAATTCAGGATTTCAAGGATGTCGGCGGTGATTTGGTCGGGAGTCAGACGGTTTGCCGCATACTCCTCGCCGACGTTGTATCGGTCGATGAACTCTTTGCGAACACCACGGCACATCACGCGCATCTCCGATTCGCCATAATAGCGGGCTATCTTTTCCCCGTATCCGCCGTCGAGCACACCGTCTTCAAGCGTCACCACCAGGCTATGGCTGTCGCGGAGGCCTTCAAGACGCTCCGTGTCGAGACCGGTGAGGAATCGAGGGTTGATAACAGTAGCATCGATGCCGCTTTGCTTCAGCTGTTCAGCCACAGTCACGGCAAGAGCAAAGAAATTGCCCACACCGATGATTGCCACACCGCTGCCGCAGTGAGCCATCTCAAAACGGTTCATCTCCGGCTCATAGTCGGTAGGGAAGTCAACGCTGCGCGACCCAGCCACGCCAGTGGCAGGCACACGTATAGCCACCGGATGCTCAGTCTGCTGGATGCTCCAGTCGAGCATTGCCAGATATTCCTCGCGGCATGTAGGCGCAAGGTAGACCATATTCGGGATGTTTGAAATCAGCGGGATGTCGAACAGGCAGAGGTGTGTCACGTCGTTCATCGCGCCGAGGCTGCCCCAAAACACGAGAATCGTGGCAGGATTATTGTTGATGCAGAGATCCTGCGACAACTGATCGTAGGCACGCTGAATGAACGTGCTGTAGACCCCGAACACCGGTTTCGCTCCACCTTTTGCGAGCGCCGACGCCATAGCCACAGCCTGCTCCTCCGCGATTCCCATGTCGATAAACTGCTTTCCCGCGTGCTCGCGTCGGTCTTTAGTGAAACCGAACACCGTCGGAGTGCCGGCCGTAATGCCCACCACCGTCCGGTCGGCCTTCATTAGCGACAGCAGATGCTCAGCAGTCAGCGTGTCATAGCCCTTGTCGCCAGCCGGCTTTTTCAGTTCTCCGGTAGGGATGTCGAACGGCATGCTCCAATGGAAACGTTCCTTCTGGCACTCGGCAAACCGATACCCTTTGCCTTTAAGCGTGTTTATGTGGAGCACGATGGGATGGTCGATGTCGCGCACACGACTGAAAGCCTCGATCATCGCCTCGACGTCGTTGCCGTCAGCCACATAGAGATAGTCGAAGCCCATAGCCTTGAAGAAGTTGCAAGACGCCTCGCCGTTGGTTTCGCGCAGCAGCTGCAGGTTGCGATAAAGACCGCCGTGGTTTTCGGCAATCGACATCTGGTTGTCGTTGACCACCACAATCATGTTTGAGCCAAGCTCAGCAGCCACGTCAAGTCCCTCAAACGCCTCACCGCCGCTTAGCGAGCCGTCGCCGATCACCGCCACCACATTAAACCGCTCGCCGCGCAGGTCGCGCGCCTTCGCCAGTCCCGAAGCAAGGCTTACAGAAGTCGAGGTGTGTCCGATAACAAAATGGTCGTGCACGCTTTCAGAAGGCTCGGTGTAGCCCGACACCTCGTCGTAGCAATCAGGGTTTGTAAACGCCTCCTTGCGTCCGGTGAGCATCTTGTGAGCGTAGCTTTGATGAGACACGTCGAACACGAATTTGTCCACCGGCGAGTTCATCACATAATGCATAGCCACTGTGGCCTCCACCATGCCGAGGTTCGGGCCCACGTGTCCGCCATGCACGCTGAGTTTCTGAATCAGCGCCTCGCGCATCTCAGCACATAGAGACGTCAGTTCGCCGACAGACAACTTCTTCACATCGGCAGGAGAATTGATGTTTTCGAGATACATGTTATAGTTGTTTTTATTGATTTACCACGATGCAAAGTTACATCATCATAGACAAACAACAATAAACAATCTTACTTCAATGACAACCCGAAATACAGAGCTTTTTCCCCAGCAAATGGAAATTACAGGAGAATGATGCTTTTATTTTCGTTTCAATCAAAAAGTCTTTTTCTAATGATGGATTGTCACGATAAGGCATTATATGTGGCATAAATAAGAATGTGACAATGGCAAAGAAAACAGGGCATCAAGATAAAGTCGAACTGGTCACAAATTGTGACCGGTTACCAAATAATAAGGTTATAGTCACCGCTCCTATAGAAAGTCGAATCATAACAATTCGAGGAAAGCAGATAATGATAGACAGAGATCTGGCTGAACTTTATGGGGTGGAAACCAAGACGCTAAATCAAGCTGTAAAACGGAATATGGAGAGATTTCCTGAGCGTTTCCGTTTCCAATTGACTAAAGAAGAAATGGCTGAATTGGTCGCAAATTGATGTTGAAATATTCCGTCAGTCACATGACCGCTTTCTACAGGAGCGACATTCGGAACGTCTTGGTGTATGGAGCGTCGGTGGGCTGAATGAGAGAGATGCCGCCGTCGTGGAGCGACAGCACACGCCGAGCCACGGCAAGTCCGATGCCCGATCCGTTTTGCTTCGTGGTGAAGAACGGCACGAAGATGCGGTCGCGGCATTCTTCAGGAATCGGAGAGCCATTGTCGGAGATGTCGATAATCACCGAGTCGTCGCTGCACGAGCGAGAACAGATGCCGATTTTTGTAGCTCCGGCGTCAACCGCATTGTGAAGAAGGTTTACAAGCGCGCGGACCATCAGCGTGCGGTCGGCATTGACAATCAAGTCATTTTCCGTATGTATTTTCACCGAAGCATTCGCTATTGACTCGCAGAGCAGAGTCGTAGCCTCGGATATGAGATCCGCAACGTAGACCAATTGCCGTTGCGGCTTTGGGATGGCAGAGAATTTGCGGAAAGTCTCGGTGAATGCCATCAGCGATGCCGAAGTGTCGCGGATTACCTCGATTTTTTCTTTCATTGTACCGGATGCCGTCGGCAGCAGGCTGTCGCTCAGGGCGTTGATAGGAGCGATGCTGTTCATAATCTCGTGTGTAAGCACCCTTGTAAGGTTGATCCATGCATCAACCTCCTTGTGGCTCAGCGCATTGTGGATGTCGGTCAGCACGCACACCGTCGTCGTGTTGCCGTCGTGAACGAATCCCGACACGCTTACCGACAAGTTCTTGTCTTTGCCACAGCCGACGATTGTAGTTCCCGCGACAGTAGAGTCGGCTATTATATTGTCGAAACCCGGCAAAGTGCGGTTTATGGCGGCAGTGTTGGCGGCATATTTCATTCCGAGCATTTTGAGCGCATTGTCGTTGCAGATGCGCACGTTGCCATTGCTGTCGATTGCAATGATTCCCGCATTGACCCGGTCGATGATTGCCTTGTAGTAGCGTTCGCGCAGCTCGGTGCCCGACTTAGACTGCTTTATAATCTCAGTCAGAGAGTCGAGCAGAGCGTTGATTTCCTTGTCACCTTTCTGGAAGCGCATTGTGAAATCGTTGTTGCGTATGGCTTCGAGCAGCGTAGCGTATTTTTGCCGCTCATGCCTGACAGCCGCTATTCCGATTGCAGCGGCGGCAGCCACGGCAGCCATTGCGGCAGCCATAACCGTCGGCGAAGCGCCGGCAGAGAAAAGCAGAGCAACGGCAATTACGGCTACGAAGACAATATGTTTTAGAATCCTGGTCATTGTCAAGGCTCAATCTCGTAGCGTTTCATCTTGTTGTAGAGAGTTTGGCGGCTGATGCCGGGTCTTGTCGCCACAAGCGACAGGTTGCCTCCGCAGCGCGCAATGGCGTCGCATATCATCTTCCGTTCCATCGCCTCAATCGTAATCTCCGGTTCGGCTGAAGTCGCGGCAGCCACCGGTAGTTGCAGGTCGGCAGAGCCGATAACCGCATTGTCGGTGATTATCACAGCCTTCTCCACGGCGTGGCGCAGCTGCCTGATGTTGCCGGGCCAGGCATTGCTCTTCAACGCCTCCATAGCCTCTGTCGAGAAGCGGCATATATCTTTGCCGTAGCGTTTGGCATAGCATTTAAGAAAGCTGTCGGCGAGCAGCGGAATGTCGTCACGGCGATTGCGTAGCGGCGGCAGTTCGAGCTGTATGGTGTTTATGCGGTAGAGCAAATCCTCACGGAAAGAGCCGTCGGCAACCATCTTTTGAAGGTCCTTGTTGGTGGCGCACACAAGGCGAATGTCGACGGTCGTAGGCGTGTTGCTGCCAACGCGCTGCACATAGCGTCGCTGCACCACGGTCAGCAGTTTTGCCTGCTGGTGCAACGGCAGGTTGCCTATCTCATCGAGAAACAACGTGCCACCGTCGGCCTCCTCGATCAGACCCTTGCGGTCAGTCCGGGCATCGGTGAACGCACCTTTGACATGGCCAAACAGCTCGCTTTCAAACAGCGTGTCGGTAATGGCACCCATGTCGACACACACCATCGGTTTCGCCACGCGGGCAGACAGGCGGTGAAGCTCATGGGCGAGCACATCCTTCCCCGTACCGTTTTCGCCAGTAATCAGCACATTGGCATCGGTGCGTGCCACTTTCTCCACCAAAGTCTTCAGTCGCAGCATTGCTTCCGATTGTCCCCAGACCATCTCCGTCGGAGCTGGATTGGCGGGAGCGGATCCCAGCCGCGATTTAACCGCGCGCATAAGCGTGTCGATCAGGCGGGTATTGTCCCACGGCTTTTCCACGAAATCAAAAGCACCGTCCTTCATCGCCTGCACCGCCAACTCCACATCGGCGTAAGCCGTAAACAGCACAACAGGCACATCCGGAAACTTGTCGTTGATTTTGTGAAGCCAGAACAGACCCTCGTTGCCATTGTTGATTCCAGCCACGAAATTCATGTCGAGCAGCACGGCATCGACGCCTTGCGCCAAGACATTCAGCATGGTTTTTGGCGACGGCAGCGTCGTCACATCCTCAAAGACATCGTCGAGCAGCAGCCGCAACGATGACAGAATGTTGCGGTTGTCGTCGACAACAAGTATTTTGCCTTGCTTTTTCATTGTGTTGCGAAGTTAAGAAAAATCCCGGCAAAAACAGCAAGAGTCAATTGCCTTTCTGCCGGGATTGAGGAAACTTATATTTTCAGGAAGCTATTCAGCGTGCAGGCTGTCGACAGGATTAGCCCTGGCTGTGCGCCAGCATTGATAGGTGACAGTGGCGGCAGTCAGTGCGGCAAGGGCGATGAACGTGGCGGCATATACCATCCAGCCGATGCTGATTCTATATGCAAACTCCTCAAGCCATCGGTTCACGAACCAATATGACAGAGGCACCGCAGGAATGAAGCTGACAGCCAGAATCTTTAAGTATTTCAGATTGAACATTGCCACAACATCGGCAGTCGATGAGCCGAACACTTTGCGCACGGCAATCTCTCGTCGGCGATACTCGCTGTCGAACACCACCAGTCCGAACACACCCATAATGCTGATGGCAATGGCAAGCAGCGAGAAAACCGAAATCTGATTGGTGAGGCGCATCTCGTTTTTGTAGGTGTCGTCGAGAATCTTGTTGTAGAACTGCATTTCGAAAGGGTATTCAGCGTTGAACTTCGTCAATTCCGTGCGAATTTTGGAGGCAGCGTCAAACATGTTTGCGCCTTTCTTGACACGCACAGTCAGGTTGTCGCAATTAAAGTCCTTACTCAACACAATCATTACAGGCTCCGTCTTGCTGTGCAGCGACGAGAACTTCGCATTGTCGCAGATGCCCACGATTGGAAACTGTGTGTCGCCGAACATAAGGCATTTGCCAACATCGACAGAGCTGCTGTATTTGTCGCGTGCCAGCTTGTTGAGGATTATGGCATTTGTGTCGGAGGCGCAGAAGTCGCGTCCGTCGACGATTTTTATGCCCATTGTGTTGCAATAGCCGGCGGTGGCAAACAGGGTGCGTGGCGCCACCTCATCACCGTCGGCGCTGTGGAACACCCATCCCTGGGAGTTGTCTTTGCGCCCAGCCACACTCCACGACAGCGAAGCATCAGCCACCATCGGCAGACGTTTCAAAGCCTCGACGGCGGTTTGCGGCTCGGAGATGTCGGCGCGGGTGATGTCGCATACTATCAACTCATCCTTCAGAAATCCGTAGTCGGCGGAGTTCACAAGGTAGTCGCGTTGCCGCTGCATAAGCAGGGCACTGACAATCAGCGAAGCCGAGATGAAGAACTGCAGCCCTATCATCGCCGTGCGCATAGCCTTGCCTCTTGGCGACAATCCGAAGTTGCCTTTAAGCGCCACGGCAGGGGCAAACGACGTGATCCGCCAAGCGGGAGCCAGCCCGGCAAGAACACCTGCCACAATCGCCGTCGCGGCAGAAAGACCAAGCACGTGCAGGTTGCCGAAAGGATTTATGCCAGCCACGGTCAGTTGGTTCATCTCCGTGTGCGACAGCAGCAACAACCCACCGACGGCAATTATGAATGCCGTAAAAGCGATTCCGGCAGCCTCTGCTGTCAGATACAGGCGCAGCGACGATTGTGTGGCTCCGAGAATCTTTTGCGTGTTTATGCTGCGCACGCGCATCGGGATCAGCGCGTTGGAGAAGTTGGCGAAATTGATGGCGGCAATCAGCAGAATCAGCAAGGCTATTGACAGCAGAATCTTCTCGTTTGACGCTTTTATTTGTTCTCCCACCAGAATGAAATCGCTGTTGTAGTGGGTCTCGGTCAGCGGAATCAGCACAAACTCCTTGCGGGTATTGCCAAACCACTCGTTGCCTTTGCAGATTTCTTCAAACTGCTTGTTGGCCGACGCCTGTATTGCAGGGAAATTCTCCGCTTTGTCGGCTTTTATGAACATTGTGAACGAGTTCATGTTGGGGTTCGTCAGATTGTCGCCAAACCACGATTTGTCGATTACTCTGAGCACAGGATTCCTCAGCCATGTGTTTTTGGCGTGGATGTCGCGGTAGACGGCACCCACAATCCATGTTTTCGCTTTGTTGATGCTTTTGCCCAATGGCGAAGCGTCGCCGAAATATTTCTTGGCGAAACTTTCCGGTATCATCACCTGGTTGGCATCGAGGCATTTTTTGTCGCCCACCACGATGTCGAGATTGTAGAAGTCGGCAAAATTCGGAGCGCACATCATAAACGTCCCGGAGCAGAAATGCTCGTTGATGTAGAATGTCTCCTCATAGCAGTCGCCGAGGATATAGGTGTAGCTTTCCACATGCGGTTGCCCGCCAATCAGCTCCATTATAGGGAAGCTCATTGACGAAAACTTTTCAAAATCGCTGTCTTTTGGCGGAATGTTGCAAGGCATGGCTATGCGGTCGGCATCTGCCAGTGCGGCATTGTAGCTGCGGTCGTAGTCAATCTGCATCAACAGTGCCACAAACACCATGAATGCCGCTGTCAGTCCCAGCAGGTTGAGCACCACCGACAGGCGGTAGCGCCGCGCCACGAACATCAGGTTGCGTAATAGTGATTTCATCGTCTGATTCCTCCGCAGTTTAAAGATTTTTGTTTTGTATTGTCGACACAATCTTTCCGTCGAGCATCTCTACCACACGCGCGGCATACTCGGCGTCGTGCTTGTTGTGGGTTACCATCACGATGGTGGTGCCGGCGGCGTTGAGCTCGCTGAGGATTCTCATCACCTCCGCTCCGTTTTTGGAGTCAAGGTTGCCCGTAGGCTCGTCGGCAAGCACGAGGTCGGGATGGCTCACCACAGCCCGTGCAATAGCCACTCTCTGCTGCTGTCCGCCCGACAGCTGGTGAGGAAAATGCTTTGCGCGGTGGCTTATCTCCATGCGTTGCATGATGTTGTTGACCAACTTCCGGCGTTCAGCCGATGGGATTTTCATATAAGTGAGCGGCAACTCGATGTTTTCCCTCACAGTGAGTTCGTCGATGAGATTGAAACTCTGGAACACGAATCCAATCTTTCCGCGTCGCAGGCGTGTGCGGTCGCGCTCGCCGAGCGTTCCGACGTCTGAGCCGTTGAGCATAAAAGAGCCGGAAGTTGGCGAGTCAAGAAGTCCGAGAATGTTCAGCAATGTGGTTTTGCCACATCCCGAAGGACCCATTATTGCAACGAATTCGCCTTTTTCGATTTCAAGGCAGATGTTGTTGACCGCAATGGTCTCGATGTCGCTTGTGCGGAATGTCTTTGTGAGATTTGTTGTTTTGATAATCATATCTGTGGATGTTTTTTTGTATTATTCAATAATCAGTTTTGTGCAGTCGCCGAAATTGTCGTAGCCGCCAATCACAACATGCTCGCCCGGCTGCAGCCCCTCGATCACCTCGTAGAAACTCGGATTCTGCCGTCCGATTTTTACAGAACGGCGATGGGCAGTCTTGCCGTCTTTTCCTATCACGAAAATCCAGTTTCCTCCTGTTGTCGTGAAGAAAGATCCGCGAGGAATCATTATCGCCGTCGAAGGTTCGCCGAGGCGCAGGTTTACATAGTTTGTCTGTCCGTTGCGCATATTGGCAGGAACGTTGCCCACAAACTGCATGTCGATGCGGAATTTAGAGTCGCGCACGTCGGGATAAACCTTGCCCACCATCACTTGATAGGTGGATTTGCCACGCTCCATCGTCCCGGTCAGCCCGGTGGCGATGCGGTCGATGTAGTGCTCGTCAATGTCGGCTTCCATCTTATGCCCGTTCACCACGTTGATGCGGCCTATCATCTGTCCGGAAGCGATGGTCTGTCCCAGCTCCAGCGACATCTGTCCCAGCTCGCCGTCGGCAGAAGCGCATACGGTCAGCTTGTCGCGCCGCTGGCGGATAAGGTCGAGGCTCAGACGCATGTTTTGAAGGTCGCTCTCAAGTTGGCTTATCTGGATGCTGCGGTAGATGGAGTCCTGGCGCAGCCGCTCGCAGACAAGCTTGCGCTTCTCCGAGGCAAGCTGAAAGTCCTCCTGTGCCTTCAGATATTCTTCTTTGGAAATCAGGTCTTCGTCGAGCAGACGTTTGTACTGCTCAAACGTGCGTCGTTTTTGTCGCACATCGATGTCGAGCTGCAGTTTTTCTGTGCGGTTGCTTAGTTTGTCCTGCTCCATTGTCACTTGCGTGTTGCGCAGGAAATTCTGTTTCTCGGCGAGGTTTGCCTCGGCATTGAGAATCTCAAGGTCGAGCGAAGAGTTGCGCAGCTGTGCTATTGGTTGTCCTTTCACCACTCTCGTGCCCTCTTCTACGAAAATGCGGTCCACGATGCCTCCCTCCTCGGCGCTAAGCTGTATCGATGTGAGCGGCTGCACCTTGCCGAGAATGCGGACGTAGTCGTCAAACTGACCTCGCGTCACGTCGCCTATGAGCAGCGACTCCCTCTCCACTCTCATTGCCGACGCTCCGCCTTGTAGCACCACAATAGCGGCGGCTATAGCCACTCCGGCGGCAATGGCGATTATTGTAATCGTTTTGCGGCTTATTGGGAAGCGGCGCTTTTTCAGTTGTATGTCCATGTCAGTCAAAGATTTTGTTTGTAATGTAATAGTTGGCGAGGCGACGTTTCACGTCGAAGAGCAAACGGCAGCGCACGAGTTCGGCTTGCGATGCAAACCAGTTGTCGGCACTTTTGCGCAGGTCGAGCACGTCCATCAGTCCCTCGTCGTATTTGCGTCGCGCCAGAGCGTATGCCACCGAGTCGGCATCGACCTTGCGCTCCATCTTCACAATCTCTTTGGCATAGTTGTCGCGGTCGATGACGGCTTGCGAGAAGTCGGTGTCAAGTTGCAGTCGCTGCCGTTCCAAGGCAATCTGCACCGCCACATATCTGTTGCGCGCCTTGCGGTAGCCGTTGATGCGGCTCAGGCCGTCGAACAGCGGAATGCTTACCGACACACCGACGTATTGTCCGAAGTTCACGTCCATCTGTCTGCCGAACGACTCGTTTGTCTGACCCTGATGGCTGTAATAGTAGTCGGAAATGCCGGCGTTGAGGAAGATTGACGGCATCAGCCGTCCGCGGGCAGAGAGCGCGTTTAGCCGTTGAGTCTCGACGTTTGCCTCGGCTTGACGCAACAGAGGATTGTCGGCAGCCAGCAGCCCGTTGCTGACCGTAGCCGCCCCTGTTGCCGGCATCTCCACCGAAAGACTGTCGGCGAGCGGAAAATTCATCGCCGATTTCAGTTTCAGTTCGGCAGAACGCAATTGTGCGAGCGCGGAGGTGAGGCAATAGTCGTCGTCGGCTTCCTGCGCTTCGCTTTGGCTTAGGTCTACGGCACTTTTCAGCCCCAGTTCCTTCATGCGGCGAGTCTGCTTCAGAGCGTCGAGGCTCTCGCGGTGTTTGGCATCCATAATTTTAGACAATTCCTGACAGTATAGCAGATTGACGCAGGCGTCGAGTGCCGCGATAGAGGCGTTGTCGCGCTGCGCGTCGACTTCCGACTCCGCCTGGCGTTTGGCTGCACGCGCGCTGCGGAAGTCGTTTACAAGACTTCCGCCGGTAAACAGCGGCACGCTTATGCTCAACCCGTAGGAATTGCCGAATGTGCGCAGGTTGTTGTAGGTGTTGGTGGCGGGGTCGATGGAGCGTCCGAAGCTGAATTGTGCGCCTATCTGAGCGCCCACCGACGGCAGTGTGCTTGCCAATGCCGACTGCTGGTCAAGACGGCTGTCGCTGAGCGAAATGCGGGCTGCGCGCACGTCGAGATTGTGGTTTGCGGCATAGCGCATGCAGCTGTCGACCGACATCCGTGTCTGAGCCGTGGCTGCCAACGCCGCCAGAAACATTGATATGACAAATTTTATTCTCATGTAAAAAAATAGTGCTATAATAGTGCCAAAAGAGTTAAATCGTTGAGACATAATTGGTAACGATTTTAGGCGGGATGCCTGACTGTCAAAAAATTTGACAATGGCGTCAAGAAAATAGACAATGAGTCAGATAGCCCATGTGTGCTGTAAATGTTTGATTCCGCACTTCGGAAAGCAGTGAAAAGATGGTGTGGAGGGGAATGAAAATCAAAAAAAAGCAAAGGCGTGAATTGATTGTAGGTCAGAATGTTATATTGACAAATTGCGTCAGAGGAACATCGGATTGCGCGAGAGGAACATTTTTGCGGCTTTGATTTTTTGCAGTAGGTTTGAAAATGCCGATTTTTGCGAGCGAAAAAACAAACCAAATCTTATGCGAAAAATCAGAATTAAAATTTGTCTGTTGGCGGCAATGCTTGCCGTTGCGACAGGCATACAGGCGTCCGACTTTGTTGTCGATGAGCTGTGTTACAACATCACCGACGCTGAGGCGAAAACCGTCGAAGTGGCGAAGTATGACTATACGGTAGACGGCGAAATGGTGCGCCCCACAAAGATGGATGTAGTGGTGCCGAAGACAGTTGTAAACCCCAACGACAATCAGACCTACCGCGTCACGGCGCTCGGGGATGGAGCGTTCACCGTCTATGGCTTGAGGGGTGGCTGGTTCGACTACACGTCGATAGTTCTTCCGGAGGGTTTGCTTGAAATCAAGGCAAACGCATTTTCCGGGCAGAGCAAATTGACGTCGCTCGTAATCCCCGGCACGGTGAAGTCGGTAAAAACGAAATTTGCACAAATGTCGGGCATCAGCGAACTGACATTTCCGGCATCGGTGAAGGAGATGGTCACGATTGAGTCGGGACGAATACAGAAGCTGACAATCGAAGGCTCGCCAACGATAACCGCTGGCAGCCGTGATTATATCACAGGCTCTGTTACGAACAACATCGTTTATTTCATTGACAATGACACGTCTTATAAGAATGTGGAGATTACGCTGACGTCGGCCGTTCCGCCCACGTTGCCGGAAGTCACCCGCATACAATACAAGGCATATTCGGGCCGCACCACAGTGCACGTGCCAGAAGGATGCTCCGATGCCTATAACGCTGCCGGATGGAATCAGGCGGAGGTGCTTGTAGAAGGCACAGACCATGCGGATGTAGACGGCATACGTTATTATCACGATTCCCACCGTGCAATCGGCTACGACGTGGTGAGCGAGCTCAACGGCCCGCTCAATATTCCGCAGACGGTGCAGATTGGAGGAAAAACCTATCCCGTGGAGGAGCTTGCTGTGAGAATGTTTGAAGGCGAGGGCGAATCGCTTATAAAGAACATTACGGCGATAACGCTTCCAGAAGGCTTGAAACGACTGGAAAAGAATTCGCTCTACTCTGAAGTTGTTTCGGCGACGGAAGTGACAATTCCTGCGAGTGTGGAGTATGTAGGCACATACTTTCTGCGTGGAGAGACTCTGAAAAAGATTACGTTTAATGGCTCTCCTGTGCTCGCCGATAATTCCGTGGGCTCCAACTATAAGTTGATCCACTTTATGAGCCAGACGCCTCCGGCGGTTGGAAAATATTCGTTTCAGAGTGCACATCTGATGGTCGTGGCTCCCGACATTGCGAGCATCCCGGTTTATCGGACTACTCTGTCGGGGCATTGGGGCGTTGAGAAAGGTTATGAATTGTCGGTTTATGGCGGATTGAAAGAGGCAGACAATGTTTGTTATTCCGCAATGGAAGACGGCAATGCCTGCGCCATATATTTTGACGGAACACAGACTTCGGTTGCCTTGTCAAAGACAATACAGATAGGCGGAGCAGCCCGTGCGCTCGCAAAGATTCAACGCGGACTCTTCTACTACAAAAATATTACGGAAGTGATTGTTCCAGAAACGGTAAAGACTATCGGCGGCAATGCGTTCTACAAATGCTCCGCGTTGACATCGCTGCAGCTGCCGTCGGGAGTCGAGGAGATAGGCGATTATGCATTTTATGAATGCAGTGCTTTGGCCATTGACGTGACGCTGCCTGGCTTGAATAAATTAGGCGAGGGGGCTTTCCAAATATCGGGAATCAAATCGCTCAACCTCACCGGCGCTCCATTGGCAACAATTCCGGAGTTTGCGTTCGGCCAATGCTTCAACCTTGCGTCGATAACGCTCAACGAAGGCTTGTCGATAATTAAAAGTTCTGCCTTTACTGGAGCCGTTGTTACAGAACTGACCATTCCGTCGACTGTCACAGACATATATACGGTTGGAATTTGGAGTAAAATAAAGAAATTGATTTCAAAGGCAACGACACCGCCAACGTTGAGAAATTCGCGGCAGTTGAATTGTCCGCTTTTCGTGCCCAATGGTTGTGTGACGGCATATCGCCAGGCAGACCGGTGGGTGGAGTCGACAAGTGTGATAGCTGTCGGCGAGATGCAGACCGGCGGACTGTCGTTTTATTTTGGCGACACTGACGCATTGCTATATAATGTCGATACCGATGTCACGGGCTCAGACGTGGTGATTCCAGCCACTGTGGAGCAAGGCGGAAACAGTTATACGGTCAACGAGATGCGCGCGGCGTTGCTGAAAAACTCCGCCGCAGTCAAGTCGGTGACCATTCCCGCCAGCATCACGCAAATCCCCAACGATGCATTCCGCAACTGCACGGGGTTGACGTCGGTGACGATGCCAGCCACGGTCACATCGATAGGTGCTTACGCTTTCAATGGTTGTAAGGCATTGCCGTCGGTAGTGCTGCCCGCTTCGCTGGGAAGCATCGGTGAATATGGATTCCTCGGCTGCAAGGCTCTGACGTCGATAGAATTGCCCGCCGCTCTGACTGAAATCGGCGTGTCGGCGTTCAACGGATGCTCTGCGATGGCGTGTGATGTCAACATCCCTGACGGCGTGACCGTAATTCCTGATGGCGCATTCGACCAGAGCGGAATAACAGGCATTACGCTTGGCAAGAACGTGAAGACCGTAGGCCGCAAGGCATTCTACAACTGTCAGAACATATTGTCGATAACGCTCAACGAAGGCTTGACTGAAATCGGCGAGATGGGATTTTTCAATTGTAGCAAAATCAAGGAGCTTGAATTGCCGGCATCGCTTACAACCATGGGCAGCAGCGCTTTCTGGAATGTTGGCATAAAGGTGGTTTGCCACAGCGCGGCTCCGCTGACGCTGCCAAAGTCGACGATGTATTCTTATCAGTTCAAAAAATGCACGGTAATCGTGCCGGTTGGAAGCGTCGCAGCGTATGTGGCGGCAACCGACAAAGGCTGGGACGAAAGCAACACGTATCTGACGTTTGCCGGATTGGCAGACGGCGTTGAGTATAGGGCAAACGATACGGAAGCGTGGGTGACAGGAGTTGCCGACGACACTGTGGTTGCCGACATCAAGGACTATCTGTCGATTGACGGCTCTCAGATGCCGGTGACTCGCATCGATGCTGCGTTCAGCGGCAAGACACAGTTGCAGAAGGTGACCGTTCCCGCAGCCGTCAAAGCGCTTCCCGAGAATATGTTCAGAGACTGCACGTCGCTCAATGCGGTGACGTTTGCGTCAGGCAGCCAGTTGCAGACCATCGGCAAGTGGGCATTCATGGCGACAGCCGTTGCAGCGATAGAGATACCGGAGGGTGTCACGGAATTGCCCGACGGAGTGTTCAAAAATTGCTTGTCGCTGACAGAAATCACGCTCCCGTCAAACCTCGTCTCGGTGGGTGGCGGATGCTTCTACAACTGCAAGGCTTTGAAGACGGTAAATGTCTGCGCCGACAATCTGACGATAGCCGACCGTGCATTCTATAGTTGCGAGTCGCTTGAAACGATTAATTCCGCCAATCCGTTGCAGCTGAGCAGCGATATCCGCAAACTTGGAATGGAATTTGTTGGGTGCAAGAGTCTTAAAGCCGTGAGTGTGGCAGGTGGGATGATAGGCGCATTCGCTTTCGACGGCTGCGAGTCGCTCGTGTCGGTGGGTATAGCCGAAGGGGTGAAGACAATCGGTGAATATGCCTTCGATGGCTGTACGTCGTTGAAACGCATACTATTGCCGGCGTCGCTCCAGGAAATTAAGCATGAGACGTTCCGTGGCGTCGTGTTTGAGGAAATTACGTGTCTGGCTGTTACACCGCCATCGATACGCGACAATACATTCACCGACTATTCGGCGCATCTCTGTGTGCCGGCAGAGTCGATGGCAGCCTATGCCGCAGCCACCGGATGGAAGGAATTCTCGAATATCGGCGACCTGACAACAAGCGGCGTGTCGGCGGTGGCCAACGACGGTTTGAGTGTGGCTGTGTGCGACGGACGCATCTGCGTTGACGGCGTAGGTGAAACAGAGATGATTAAGGTTTATTCGGCGGGCGGAATGCTTGTCGGAATGGGCTTGAACCGGCAGGTTGAAGTGCCGTCGCCGGGAGTCTATATCGTGGAATTCAAGAAAGGCACCGTCAAGGTGGCAATAAGGTAAGTTTTATAAAAAATATTAGTGTAACATCATGCGCTCTCTGGTTTGTGAAAATCGGAGGGCGTTTCTTTTGTTGTAAAAAATCATCATGAATTGAAAATTTGTTGTCATAGACAAGTTTTACCACCAATGTCGGAGATGTGTCGGAGATGAGACTTACTGGTCGTCAGCGGAAAATACTTCGTCTTATTAACGAGTCTCCGACAATAACAGGGAAAAAAATGTCGGAGATCTTGTCGGTGAGCCAACGCACCATCGAGCGCGATCTGTCTGTTTTGCAAAAACGTGATGTTTTGAAGCGAGAAGGCAAAGATAATGATGGCGTGTGGATTGTGATATGACGAGATTGTGTTGTAAAAAATCATCATAATCAAAAATTAGAGTAAATTTTTTCAGAGGTGTCGCCGACAAGAAGTTCTTTCTTTTCCGTATCGCCAATTTATATGCTTATCCCCACTAAATTTCTACTGAGCCTTCTGCATTGCTCGTTTAGATAAAATTTAACTATGCTGACGTTCAAATAGTACAATTTGTAATAGCGAGCGTAAGAACCAAACAAGAACCAATAAAAATTACAAAGTATAGAAAGAGGTTGATTTACCTCTTTTTTGTTACTCCGTAAAATTTCCAATACTGATCCGTTATCTCCTAAAGTGTGCCAACCAAGCTATTTTATAAAGGTAAGTGAAATTGCCTGAAATGGAAAAGGGCTTTAACGCACTACGAAAATACGTTAAAGCCCTTTTTTAAGAGATTTAGATTTTATTTCATAACGATCTTTTTTACCATATTACCTTTACGACAAATATATATTCCTGACTTTGGATTTGAGACTCTTATCCCTTGAAGATTGTAAATTTCAACACTAGGGTCGCTTACATCAATTGATGTATTAAAATCAATAACCAAATCATTGATACCGGCACCACCACTGCCTCCGGCTAAGCGGTCAATAAATGAATTGGCCGTTGATTTTACCAATGGAAACAAATCTCCAAGCGAGGTTGAGCAGTCGAGAGCAAATATTATGGCTACTGAGGACTTTATATTTTGGATATCAATATCATCTGCCTTTGCATTTTCGACATTGTGGTTCCATACATCTCGTGAAGGAATATATTGCCACTGATCAATGCCATTCTGATCTACATCAAGTATATCACCATTCAGATCACGACAATCATTGAGAGTGAAAATCAATTTGATACCCTCTTGTTTTGCCGACAGTGTCGCTACCGATGTAGAAGTGAACCCATGGTAAGTGACATTTTTGAGAGAAGTATTATCAATATCAAATTCGCCTTCAAACCAGACATTGGAATTTGTGGCAGAATTTCGGCTAAAGTCAAGAGTAAATCTATATTTGTCGCCGTGTGACATCATTGGCACCTTGATTGTCACCACTCTTTGTGTAGTCTGTTGGTTCAAATTTTCGAAAAGTTCGGTAAGCTTTTGTTGCAATTCATCGATATTGTTTACAGGCGAGATATTTTCTTCCTTAGACGCAAGCGATTGAAGATTATACATAAACATTTCGTCATCGTAAACATCTTCACTCTTCAATCCTATTGCATAAGTTTCCAAAGTATGACCTTGTATTTTGGTATCGGATATTAAACTGGATAGGTGGTCAGCGTATCCTTTAGAAGTGCGGTATTCAGGCTTCATTGCTAGTGAACCTTGATCAAGTCCATCGGTAAATGTCAAAAGTATTACATTGCTCAAATTTTCAGGAAATGTTTGTGCCTTCATACTGCTAATGGCTTGGTCAACCGCATAATACAAAAGAGTTGCGTTACCCGTTTGCAATTCATTTACAAATGAAGTAAATTCATCTTTGGAAGATTCATTGAGCAGAGATATAGGTTTGCGTTTAATTTCATCATTAAAACCAATGATTCCCATAAATACGCCGTTATCTTCAGGGAGTGGGTTATCAAATCCATCCGGTAAAGTTATTTCACATTTACGGGTACTGCTACAAGTTGTTGTATTCCCTCCTGAGGATGATGACACAAAACAATCCGCTGGAATTATAATTTTCCCATTGGTTAGAGTACCATATTTTGAACCACTCATCCCGTTCTCAGCACAATTTTGAGTTACTGTCATTATTGTACCTGCTGAATTAGCATGAGAATATGGCGAAATATATACTTTTCCTGGGTTTTCAGTATTTATTATAGCATAATCAGCATCACTATATATCTTTACGCGGTATCTATCGGGGTGTTGCACAGATTTTTCTATCTCTAAATCTTTTTCAATGGGCTGATTATTTGAGGTCCAATACGGATCCACCCAATGTCCTTGTCCGATGTTTACCCAAGTTTCAGGGGTAGGGGTATAGTCAAGTACCCCTTCAGGAAAAATGATTTTGTGAATTTGTGAGCTGAGGTATGTTGTATACGGAGAGTAATATATTTGAAAACTCCCAATGGGAAATTCTATTGTATTGTTTTCGCCTATAGTTCCATAATAGTTGCTGTCATAACCATTTTCTATGCAACGTTGGGAAATTTTATAATAATAGTGATCTTGGTAAATAGAGGTTCTCCAATTGTAAAGAAAACTCTCTATGTAAACAGCTTTCGGATTGTCTGTGTGTATATATACATATACTGGATCTTTATCATTAATATATTCTCCACCTGCAGGATTCCTTTTGGGCGCAGGATGGTTTATGTAAGGTTGCATCCTAAAGGTGTATGGATTTTCTGAAGACCTTTCAATTGTTACCGACCATTTTAGGCCTTTAAAATCAGATGATAGTGCTGTGACTATACCTTCGACCCATTGTGCTTGGCCAACCGGAGTCCATGTTTCAGCTTTGCCAATATTAATCGACATCAGCAGAATAATTAAAATTAAAAATTTTTTCATACATGTTTACAATGCCTCGGGCCTCTCTTCGTTGGCGTTTTTGTATAACAAAAAAGCGTGAGAGTCTATATCTCCTACTCGTCTCACACATGGGGGCTCTGGAATGCCTTTCGGAATGAAACGAGCAGTTAGAGCCTCACGCAAGTTATGTGAATATCTAATGATATACACCAACGAAAGGCATTCATCACTGCCACATTTGACTCCGATTGAAATTGTCCAGATTTCCATGTGTCAAATGAGCGTCGATAAACGCTTCTTATTAGTATGTCTGCCAATCGGATGGATCGACAGTACAAATTTACGAAATAATCTTCAACAAGACAAGTTTAAATGGGTTAACTGATTTATTATTTAGGATTTGTTACTACGGCGAGAACCAAAAACGCACCAACAAAACCAATAATATCTGAAAATAACGCTAAAAGCAACAAACAAGTGACAAACTAGAAAATTCGTAAAGCGTTGAGATTAAGTAATTATATTAGCAGATAATTGCAGTTGTTATCATATTAATAAATAACGTGGGCTTCTGCGCCGCTCGTTCAACCAGTCCGGGCAATGCGAAGGCCTCAACAAGTGGAACGGGCAATAAGTATGGGTTCTCACGCTTTGTTTTTGTAAATTAACCGCCGATGGAGGGGACACGTCGGTACGGAACGAGACTATGAAAGCAAAACATCCCCATGGATTTACGTATGTAATAGGGAAAATTGCAGCGTTATTTGCCATCGGACGGGAACGATGGCGGAACTACACGGAAACATCAAAAAGAGAGATTGACGAAGGTAGTTGGCGTAAGAGCCGTGAATCATTATTTTTTATGATGAAAAGTTGACGTTCAGCGGGAATCGGGTCAACGGCCTTGAGTATTCCGTAAAGAAAAACTCTGTGCTTTTGCCATGGTATGAGGAACAGGATTGGTGGGCCACGGTTAGTTTCTCCGGCTCAAAGATGACGATGTATTATAGCGTTTATTCTGAAGGCGTCAAAATGGAGTTGTGGTCAATCTACCGTAGTGGAACTCGTTGCGTCACCGATGTTGAAGGCAATGTCACTACGATTGGAGCAGTGGCGGTTAATGATGCCATGTGCTTCAGCGGCACCGCGTTGCGCGTGCCACCGGTGTCACGGGGTAGGCGAGCCAACCCCGTGCTGACATATTAAACCGTACTTCGGCAGTTTATCAATGGCAATCCGGTGATGGAGGCAACCGCCGAAGGACGGTTGTATAATCATAGCCCCAGGTTGGCAAGCCTACCTGGGGTCAGGGTGCGGAAGAATAATCTACCGCCGAAGAGCGGTTGTATAAATCACGGAAAATATTTTAGCGAGAAAAGTTGAGTCAGCGGCATCGTAACCA
>PPYE01049492.1_pt1 | contig 19425 bp, 23 predicted proteins | sample 1559881 | NCBI WGS metagenome assembly PPYE01 (sample SAMN08240022, study PRJNA423297) | Human gut metagenome, whole genome shotgun sequencing project. | reverse complement strand
ATTCCCAATGCCCATATCTGACGAATCAGCTTTGTATGGCTGATATTATCAAAGAAGCCTTTAATATCGAGGTCAACCACATGGTACAGATGCTGTACCTGTATCAGCCTCATGCATTGCGCAATAGCAGTCTCAGCGGAACGGTTCGGGCGGAACCCGTTGGAGTTCTCACTGAATTTTGCTTCACATATCGGCTCCATGACCTGCAAAATACATTGCTGTACGATCCGATCTACGATAGTTGGAATTCCCAGAGGTCTGGTCTTTCCATTGGGCTTTGGTATATCCACTCGCCTTACGGGTCGTGGATGATAATTACTGAATTGTTTCCGTATGAGACGGACGTATTCTTCCTCGCTTAACTTTGCAAGGTCGGCTATCGTCCTTTTATCCACTCCCGAAGTATCACTTCCTGTATTCTTCTTTATCGTTCTGTATGCAAGCTTGATATTTTCTTCACTCTCGATGATTTCCATCAGATGGTTGAAGGTTTTATCTTTCTTACTTTCTGCATACAGCCTGTCAAAAGTACCTTCCATGTCGTAATACTCTGAGTTGCGGATTTTTCTCTGTTTACTTTTCCTTTCTTGCTGCCCCGAAGTCAACACAGGCATCCTCTCCCTTCGGTTTGGATTTTCTTTGTCATACTCGAAGCTGTGTTTGTTGTGTTTTCATTTTCTTTGCTGAATTCGACTTGTGGCTATCCCTCCACCGCTTACTTATTCACGGCTTCACAGGTACTGTGCCACTACTCTCACTGGAATAAAGAATGGTTATTGCCCTCTCGCGAAGGTATTCCCATCCACCACATCACTGGCTTGCAACCGCCTCCGTGTTCCCAGCTTTCCACGTTCCGATATTCCTATCATTGGATATCTTTAGGTTCTTCCTCTAAGCCTGTATCTGGTCATGCATAACCGCACCGCCTGTAACGATGCATGGACTTTCATAACAACCAATTTTACTCGCCCACAGATACCGACGTTACCCCCTCATTTCACCCATCGGAATATCAGTTCTCCAAAGTTTCGGGCTACAATTGCCCTTCGACTTTGTGCGCAAGCTTTTCACTTACGAACGTGTCGCACGGTTGTCATTGCCATAACCTTCCAGAAGGTTGATGACGCCCCATGCGCCGAGGCCAGCGCCCAGAGCAATAACCAGGATTTTCAGGGTATCAATCGCACTTGCAAAAAAAGCCATAAAGTTCCTCCTTTAATTTAAGAAATATTGTTTTTGTGTTGTGGCCATATCAGGCCGGAAACGAAAAAACGCCCCTGTGCTTCAAGAACATTTACAAAAAGCACAGGGGCGGCAGAGTTCAGGATATACCTGAAAAAATATTCAGTTGTCAGGGAGGGGCACGAATCCTCAATAAAACCTCCTTCCGGTGAAAAGAAAAAGCCCGTCAAAGCCAGAAACCTTAACAGGCAGCTACATCATCATATAGCCGGAGCCTCCAAATCCTCCGCTGTGACCTCATAATTACGGTACAGCTCGCCGGGACGCATCGGCATTTTTGTAGATAAAAATTTCTCAATGTCAAAAGCGTTCTTCTCATTGAAATCGGAAAGCAGCCGGTAATTTGGGTGTCTGGTAATATCGTACTTCCGGGAGAGGAAAGGGCGCACGCCTCTGATCTGCAGCAGACATTTCCCACCGTCCATGACGGCCAGCTCGTCCACCGACATCAAATCCTTTCCCAGCTTCTGAAAATTCTGGCCGTGGGATTCCTGGGTGCCTTTCGTGACGCTGGTGTTATACATGTCGATGGTCTCTTTCCCAAGCAGGGAGTTCCAGCTTTTCAGCGTGGTTTCTTCCTTGCCTCCCAGGAAAAGGGAAGCGTCACAGTTGCCGATGATGGTGTCCATGTTGTCCTTATAAAGCGCCTTTAGCTGGCTCTGCGCCTGCAGGACCAGACAGGCCGAAATCTCCCTGGAACGGATCGTTGCCATCAGCTTTTCCAGGTTTGGAATCTGCCCGATGTTGGCGGCCTCGTCGATCAGGCACCGCACATGTACCGGCAGCCTGCCGCCGTACTTGTCATCGGCACGCTCGCACAGCAGATTGAACAACTGCGTATAGGCCATGCTGACAAGGAAATTGAAGGTCGCGTCCGTATCGCTGATAATAAAAAACAGCGCCGTTTTCCTATCTCCAACCAAGTCAAGCTCCAACTCGTCATACATAGTGATCTCCCGGACTTCCTTAATGTCGAAGGGGGCAAGTCTGGCACCGCAGGAAATAAGGATAGATTTTGCTGTCTTGCCCGCCGCAAGTTTGTATTTTTTATACTGGCGTAAGGCGAAGTGGTCCGGGTCTTTCTGTTCCAGTGCGTCAAAGAGAAGGTCAACGGCATTTTTGAAACTTTCGTCATCCTCCCGGACCTCCATAGCGTTTATCATTTCTACCAGAGTGGAAAAATTCTGCTCGTTTGTGGGGGCCTCATAATAGATATAGCCGATCAATGCTGTGTAAAGCAAAGTTTCGGCCTTGACCCAGAAATCGTCGCCGGATTTTCCTTCTCCTTTGGTATTTGCGATCAGCACCGTTACCAGTTTCAGAATATCCTTCTCATTGTGAATGTCGGGTAAGAGACTGGCATTACTGCCAACCCCTCCCCTAAGAACCGTACGTGACAGTTTCCCGTCATACGGCTCAAGCCTATCGTAAGGCCTCGTGTAAAACGAAACCCGGCTCAAATCAAGTAGTCTGTCTCATGCAGATTTCGATGACACCAGGGATGTACCATAATAGCGGGCCATTTTCTGTTGTTTTCGGTGATAAAATGCCTCTTGAATCCTGTTTCGGATGTAATTCTTTCTCCACATACAGGGCAGCACCGTTTCTGGTTGTTCCAGATTTTAACGAGTTTTTCCCGTCCTTTGGTACTGTTCAGCATTCTTTCTCCGTCACGTTCCTCATAATATCCCGTCCACTTTTCATCGAACGGATTGGCTTCTGCGGCGATTTTCCTGAATCGAATGATTTTAGTGTTTGCCGCGTATTCCAGCTTGAGGTATTTTTCATCGAAATCCTTACCGCGGAAAGCAGGCTCTGTTGCAAACGTCCACGTCCGGTTGTCAATGTGGTGCCAGTATTTATTAGCAATCCATCTCTTGCCTTTTCGTTTGTGTCTGCGGCAAGCCCACCTCCATAGGCACTCGAAAATCCTGTGGTCAACCAATCCAAAAATATCCGCAGAAACAACATAGCGGTGGTAGTTGACCCAACCACGAATGACAGGATTCAACTTGCAAATGAGCAAGTCCTGTGTGGCTGTTTTGTTCTCCCTAACGATAGTCCGCACTTTTTTGAGGAAGGATTTTATCGCATTCTTTGACGGCTTGATGAGCAATTTCCCGTTGTATTTTCGAATGTTCTGCCCAAGAAAATCAAAACCATCGCTGATATGCGTGATTACCGTTTTTTCCTCGGAGAGTTGCAGGCCGCGCTCCGCCAGAAAGTCCTCGATGAGCGGCATGACTTCGTTGCGCAAAGTTTCCGGGCTTTTCCCGGTAACGATAAAGTCGTCGGCATATCGCACGAAGTTAATCTGGTCGTAAACAGTTTTACCTGCCACCGTCCGTCTCATTGGGAATCTTTCTTTTAGAATCCGCTCCAGACCGTCTAGGGTCATGTTCATCAAGACTGGCGATATTGTGCCGCCCTGTGGGGTTCCTTCCTCTGTTGGAAAGAGCTTTTTGGTCTCCACAAAGCCACATTTCAGCCACTTTTCGAGCATTTCCTTGTCCATTGGGACATTTTCCATTAACCAGCTATGGCTGATATGGTCAAAGCACCCTTTAATATCTCCCTCCAAAATCCATTGAGGGGAACCGGCTCTGCACAAATCGTTAAAGCATTGCCCGATGGCATCGTGTGGGCTTATAGCCCCGGCGTTTGAGTTTATCAATCGCCTCGAATTTGCCTTTTGGCGTTTTCCATAATTCATGGTCTACACCAGCGGTATTTTTACCTTTGTTGCTTGTCACACGCTTCACGGCCAACGCTTTGGCATAGAAGGAGTGCGTCAACAGCCATTGCAGAGATTTCACCTTGTTGTAATGACCGTCTTTTTGAGCCTTTACGATACGCATTTGCAGCTTTTTAACATAGGCCTCCGCTTTCTTCCAATCAATGGATTCCCAGCTTTGTGCCTTGTCAGCAGGCGCACACAGTTTCCTGTTCATTTGCGATTCCTCCTCTCAAAAGTTCTGTAAATTCTCTCGTAAAGATAGACCTGCTGGAAGTCAGCCCGCTTTCACGTGGGATACTGTTTCAGTCCCTATCCGTCCTCATTACAAGGCCGGCATTCGCTTTTTCCAGCGTTCCTTACCCGCGTTTCTATCGGCTTTAGGTGCCGCCTATCCGCCGGCAGTCTTGTTTGTCCATGTGTTCCCAGCTTACAGGAGAACATCCGACTGCACACCTTTTTGGTTCAGGCTTATCAGCAACTTTAGCCTGGTTCCCGCTAACGACGTTTAACAGCGATTTACTCACATTCACCATACTACACAAGCCAAGCTCCCCAGCCGGACGTTGCTTCCAGCTTTTCGCCTCTGCCTCGCGGTTTCGGCTTGACCCTTTCGGGAGGGCTACCTTTTCTCGCCATGCTGCCTCACGACCGTTGCCAGCCGCTTCGGTGACGATAGGCTACTGCTAATGGAATAACAGGTTCGGTCAGCGCCGAACAGTTTAATTACGCGACCTCGTGTCGCGCGTAAGCAAAAGGGTTATAGTGCATACTTTTTGAAAAGTTGATCGTATTGAATACCTTGATCTTATAAGGCTCATACACGATTTTTCCATTCTTTCCCCGGACCGGGTTGCCGTCCTTATCCAGTTTCGGTGTGCCGCGGCTTAACAGCTTTCCCACCTCAATCAAGACCGTACCTTTCGGATCGGTGACGACATAGGAGCTGTGCATCTGCATAAGATTGGGCTTGATAAAAAATCTCGTCTTGCCAGAGCCGGAACCACCGACTACCAGCACATTTTTATTGCGGGCATGGGCCGGATTCTTCGGCCTGCCGGACATCATAAGCCCCTCGGTCTGCGTCAGGATAATGTTGTTTTCCGGTTTCGGGTCCATAAAAGGGGCAATATCTGTTTTGTTGCCCCAACGGGCGCTCCCGTATTCCACATTTTTGCGGTACTTTTTGGCATCCTTTCCTTTAAGATAGACTGCCAGCCGCACAATCACCGCACCGCATAATCCCACCAGCCAGTCCAGCGCCGCACCGGGCCACATACTCTGAAAAGCCAGTGAGAAACCTTCGGAAAGCCCTAATAATTTCTGTGAGGCATCCGCTCCGGGGGCAAGGCGAACCGCCTCGCCCAGCTTCGCAAAGACCAGAAGGAACAGAAGATAGGGCAGATGGAGGATCACCTGCTTTTTCAGGGCATCGGTATCTATCTTCATCGTTCCGGCCCTCCGTGTTCCTTGTTCTTTACCCGGTCACGGCCAAGCGCCTGCGCCAGCTCCTTAAATTTATGAAGCTGGGAAAGAAGCGACGGCCTGGTGCTGCGGGTAAGATCCTTCCTCGTAAATTCCTTAAAAGCCGCTGTCAGTGCGTCCGCCTGGTTTGCTTTGAAATAGACCGTCCATTTCGGGGGATCGGTCCCCAGCTCTTTTTCAATATGGTAGCGGACCTGGTGTTTCCTGGCGTACCGCTCAAAAGAGCGGATTCTGCCGGACACTTCAATGGTATTGGCTCCAGGGTCTTTATAGGTCAGCCGTTTCATGCTGTTCCTGCCGACTTTCGGGGTAGTGCGTTCCTGCTCCATTTTCCTGAGCACAGCGGCAATCGCAGAACGCAGCACCCGCCCGGACAGCTTTGCCGCCTGGATGGAGACCGAAACGGTCCGCTGTTCCAATTCTTCCTGCATGTGCATCCTCCTTCCTGATAGAATCTGTAATAATAAATAGGAAATAACTGTTTAACGAGCGTCCCCGATCACCTGCTGGCGCGGGGTATGTTCAAAGGCTTTTGCCGCCTGGTTCACCTGGATTTTCGCATGTTTCAAAAGCGTCTTGATGATGGTCGCCGGGTGATCCTGTTCCTCCAGGTGGTCCACCATATTCTTACAGCCCTCCGGGAGATATTCAGCCATATCTTTACAGACATCGGCCAGGTCGCCCATAAAGCCCCAGCAGCTATCCGTGAGTTCGCCGTTTTTGTAAAGCTCAAATCCGTAGCACTCGCCCCGCAGGTAGGAATCATAAGCGGCCACTTCGCTGCGCATCAGATCCTCCGCCTTTTTCCGAAGGGCGCCGGTCATTTTTTCGCCGCCGAACTCTTTTAGGGCATCCTCTTTGGAAACATAAATCCATCCCACCTGCCCGCTGTCCCAGGGATCATTGAAACTTGTGGTCTGCATGGCAAGGCCGCTGTGATCCATCAGATAAAGGGGCAGCGTAATGTATTTTTCGGAGATCACCTTCAGCATGGCGTCATCAACCGCCTGTTCCTCCGTCTTGGGCCCGTGCCGGAACCGGCTGCTCACAATGTTCACCATGTGTTCATAGCGTTTCAGGCCCGCTTCATCATGTCCCACGGTATCTAAATACATCTCCCGCAGGAAATCGTCTTTATCCATGTAATTGTGGCTGTCACCCAGTGCGTAGCGGGAGTGGAAGCAGACCATCGTTCCAAAATGCTCGTCTACCTCACGGGGAGAGATTAAAATATCGTCCGGCTGCACCATCAGGGCATAGGGACCTTCTACTGCCATCAGCATAAGCTATCAGCTCCTTTCCGGCTCTCTGGGCCTTTTATCCGGCGCTTTCGGCTCTGTCTGCGCTGCCTGTTTCCTTGCATTGTCAAGCTGTTCCCGCACCGAAACATCCCGCCTGGCCTCCGGTGCCCCTGCGTCAAAGAAGCCCGGCAGCTCCTTGAAGCCGATACTGTCCACGTAATATGCGGCGTCCGCGCCATTCTCATGCAGGACCACCACATCGGAAACGGAAAGGGAGTGGCCCCTGAAATCTTCCGGGTGGTCGATATTGAACCGCCTGTAAATATCCTCCAGTGTTTCGCCCGGTTCCCGCTGCCTTGCATAGACCATCTGGTAATGATCCCGATCCACGGAAAACCCTTTGCTTTCCAGCCAGTCCAGAGACATAAAACGGAGGTTATCTGTATTGTCCGATAAGCCAAGCTGATAAATAGAATAAGTGCTGATCCCGTACTCTTTTTCATAGGAAGAAATACGCGCTAAAAGCGGCGCTGTTTCTCCCTCCATGTGTTCCTCGCGCTCAAATGCCGCCAGCCTCATTCGGATTTTTCCGGTATCTCCTGAAAGCAGCTCGTCCGCCATGCGCTCTTTCTCTGCATGGGAATCCGGGTACAGGTCTGCATAGGCCCCGCTGTTCTGCCTGAAAAATTCATCCAGGTCAAAGGCCAAATCCGTGGTATCGTCAAGCCTTATGTCATCCCTGCCCGGTTCCTCCATGACAGAAGCCGGCTGCTGCTTTTCTTCCGGTGGGAGGGGCTGCTTCACCGCAACGATCTCACCCGCCAGCCGGAAGAACTTCTCCGGGTATTTGAATCGCTCCGTGTATTTCTCTATCAGGTCAGCGGGAAGGTCTGTAAAATCTTCTTCGCCCAAACCGACGATCAAAAAATTGCCGGGAACAATATCGTACAAATGGCCCTCATCATCATAAAGTGCCCGGTTTAAGGGCAGACCTATGAGCTTGCCTTCATCATTGCAGATCAGCCCAACCAGATCGTCAAAGGGATAAGTTGCCTGAATATCTCCGCCAACGGCTGCCTGCAAGGATTCCAGCCCGCCCTCAATTTCAGTCTCATAGGGCGATTTGCCCGGCTCTACCATTAACACCTTCATAGCTGCATATCCTCCTTCTTTTTATTTGCCGCACCGGGAGCAGCAGATGTTTTCTCCTGCGTTTTGGCCGCAGACAGCTTTCCCAGCACGGAAGGTTTCTCCGGTTTTTCAGGCATAGAAATACCGCCCTCCGAAACATCGGCGGCGGTACGGTCTGTTTTTACCGGTTCTTGACCCTCCACCGTGTACCCCGGCAGGAGTGCTCCATATACAGTGAAATGGTGCTCATACTGTTTTGGTATCTGCGGGGAAATTTCCGTGAATAAATGGGAGTAGGCTTTCATAGACATCCCAGGTCACATACCAGGCAACCGGTACGCTCTGTTTGGTTTCCCGGTCATATTTGGTATCTTCCCAAATACCACAACTCATGCGGTAGACGCGGTTGCTGATTTCTTCGTCATTCCGCCAGTTGCCGGTTTTGCGCCATTCATTTGCGGTATGCGTCACCTCCGGGGTTCGCAGGTAAGAAAGCGCCCGGTTGATCATCTGCGTGGCGGCTGCCTGCTTTTCCCATTGCTTTGCCGCCGCGACCACAATCTCATAGGCTTTCTGTTCACCGTCGATACTTCCCTGGCGCATGGCCTCCAGATTTTCGGCGCCCATTGTAATCAGGGAGGAAATATCCACATCTTCACAAGAAACACTGTGCTCGATTTTCAGCTCTGCACCTGGTTCCAAATGATCGCCGTACCGGTAAGCACGGTAATCTTTATTTTCTTCCAAAATCTTTCACACCTCCTTAAATCTCCGGCACACGGCTCTTTTTCGGGACCGCCTGTGCCGGGGTAGTTTTTTCTGCCGGCTTCGCCGCTGCAAGCTGTGCCATGACCGAAGGCCGCTCTGCCGTAAATATGGAAATCTGCTCATTCTCTGCTAATGGCTGCGCCGGAAGGGGCAGTGTCACATCCGAATGGGTAAGTATCTGCTCCCGTTTCAGGTCTGCCACGATCTCGTCAAATACCGCGTTGATAGCCCGCCGTTCCTCACCTTCAGGATAGGCTTTCAAAACCTCCATTTTTCCGTCTTTATCGGAAACAAAGGTAACGGCACAATCCGCATGGCCCACCAGATAATCCGATTGATAGGGCAGCTTATCCTTGATGTAACAGGCAAAGGCCCTGGCGGTCATTTCCACGTTGCTGTCCCAATAGCCGCCGTCCTTTTCACATTCCTTTCCCATGCGCACGGAATTTCGGTAAAAATCGGTCTCCACACGTCCAATCTGCGGGGCCTCCTGTGCCTGCATCCCGGACAGCATGTGCTCGAATATTTCCAGCCTTTCCCGCTCACTTTTGGGGATCACCCGCCCGGTGACAGACTTCTTAAAGGCACTGATCTGTTCCACGGAGCCGGCCTCGCCGGACAGAAACGCCTCCCTGAGAACCGCGTAAGTTTCCATCTGTTCCTCATTGCCATGCCGTTTCAGAGAACCGAGCACCGCAGAATCCAGCCAGCTTGCCGCATTTTTCCGGGTGCGCTCCGTCTGTGCTTCGGTACGGGCCACCGCCTGCTCCGGTGTCTCCGGTTTATATTTCATGGCTTCAATTAACTTCTGAAATGGCGCATAGAGGCGGGGCTGTTCTGAGAGCATCCCCTTTGCGCCCATTTTCGTACCCAGGTAATCGTCCAACCCGTGCCACCATTCATGTGCCAAAGAGCCGGCCCCGTGCATCTTCGTGAGATTGATAACCTTGCGAAGCGGTTCATAGTGGGCTGCCGCATTGCCGCTGCCCCTGGCGCCGAAAGCGATAGCAAGCGTCCCCTGATAGGCAATATCTTTGTCGCTGACCTGCAGGGCTGCCGCCAAATCTTTGAGCGCTTCAAACCCCATGTTGAGGGAAGCCTGCCGGTCATTCTGGTTCATCCAGTTCCCAAACTCACCGCCGCGAAATCCGAAAGTATCAAGGTAGTGCTGACCGGTAATCTCTGCGCCGTTTCTGTAATCCGGCCCGGTTCGCCGCACAGCGATAAGCTGTGGAGGCACAAACCGCGTCTTTCCGCTTTTGCTGCGGCCTTTTGCCAGCTCCTGCACCCATTTCAGGGCAGCCTCCCGCGTTTCAAAATTTGTCTGTAAGATGGAATAGCCCTTCGTCACATACCAGGTATCAGGTTTCCAGTCATTATTTTTGGAATAAGTATTCTTCCCGTCGTTGAAATGGATCGCATAGCCCTTCGGCACCTTCTGGTCTTTGGAAACGCCAAACTGTTCCTTCTGTGCTTTCTGTGTGAAGTTCCGCTCAAAATATCCTGCCGAGCGGACCATCAGGGTATTGGACAGCTTGTTTGTAATGGCCGGGTTCTCACGGCCCTTCTCCGTCACCTGGTAATGGGTGCCGCTGCCCCAGCCCTGCACCTGTTCCAGATACCCGTTTTCCACAAAGAAACGGTCATAGACCTGCATGGCGTCCTCCACGGTGCGGACTTCCGAAACCGCGCCCTGCAGCTCCCGCACCGTCTGGATATATTCTTTCTGCCTTGCAAGGCGTTTCTCCGGCGTATCATCCCTGCGGTAATACTGCGGGGAGGCATTTAATCCGTCCCTCGCCTTTTTGATGAAATACACCACGCCAAGGGGAATCCCATCATCAAGCATGGCCTGATAATCCGGTTTCTTCCAGATATTATCCTTTTTTACAAATTTCTCGGCTTCGCGCTCATTCATGGCGTCCAGGTCGTTCACATAGAGCCCCCGGTCCTTCCATAAGTCTTTTTTCGCGCCGCCGATCTTTTCCCCGAAATCTTCATGCTGTATGTTATCCGCCAATCAATATCACCTCCAGTCTGTCATAAAAAATCACCGCTCCGGGGAAGGGCGGCGTTCCTGTGATTTATCAAGCTGCGGGCGTATTCTCATGAGCCGGTCTGTCTCCCTGCGGACCAGCCGGTCAAGCGCGCCCAGGTCCTCCGGGGTAACGGCAAACTCCCGATAATGCTCATACCAGAGGCCCGCCCGGACAGCCGCAATAGGCGCAATCTTTTCCGCCCCTCCGGGAAGGAGGCGGTAGACCGAAGCCCCGTCAAGAAGCAACTGCTTCGCCGTTCCCAGGGGTATGCGGTACATATCTGTGTCCGGATTCTGCGCCTCCTCCATATACTCCACATTCAGACGTTCCTCCAAATCCTGGGGCATATAGGAAAAAGCCTGTGCCTTCCACTGGCTGAACAGGTTGGAATAGTGGTGCTGCCATTCCGTCACCTGCTCCGGCGCATAGAGGTAGCGCCAGGTTTTCAGGGCGTCCTTTTCGCATAGTTCCATTGCCTCCCATTTTTCAATGTCTGCCTCCGCCTTCGTGCCGTCCCGGTATTCCATGTTGACTCCGTAAGGGTAGAGGGTATTCCGTTCTATGTCCTGCCGCAGCGTGTCAAGGTCCGTCATCAGGACATCCCCGTACAGCCGTCCGTCCTCCTTACGCTCTGTGTGGAACAGGAAAGCCCTGGCGCCGGGGTATTCCGTCATGGCGGCCATCCGGTAAAGCTCTCCTGTGGGATAGTAGGCAGACAGGGCATCAGCAAGCCATATGTGGTTTTTTCCCATGATAGCGATAGAATCCGGCCCGGTGTTGGTTGCCAGTGAGCGCAGGTTGAATTCACTTTCCCGCAGGAAATCCCCGGCCAGGATATGGAGTTCATAGGCAAATACGCCTAAATCTGTATCACGGACTAAGTGAATCTGCGGAAGCGCATCATCTTTCATAGTGACCGGTGCCATTTATAGATTCCTCTCATCTGCCGGCGGCTGCCCTCCGGCAATCTTGCCGACGATCTCCGGCCCGGTCTCGTAAATCTGCATGAGCCGCTTTGCTGTTCCGCATGGCTGCGCTGCACCGCTGGTCCAGAGCCGGACCGTGGAAGGGGCGACGTTCATCAGAAGTGCAAAGCCTTTCTCGTTCATATCCAGCTTTTTCATCAGCGCCTTAACCATGTCGGGGCCATAGTCCGGACACCGGGCAGCTTCGGCAATCATCTGTAAAGCGGTGTTCTCTGTGTTCATCATTTCTAAAATCCTCCTGTCAAATTGAAATAGCCGCCTGTTTCTGGCGGCATTGTTGTTGATGGTCTTTCATTTTCTTCGTAACATGGAGCAGCATTTCGTTGTAGTCTTTTCCTATACGGGGCGGGTTGATCCCCACCCGGATATGTTTGAACCGCTGATCTTCATGGAGCATTGCCTTGATCCTCCTGGCATTTTTAAGGCCTCCAAGGTCATTGTCCATGTAGAGGCTGACGCGCCGGATTTCCGGGTGGCGTTTCAAAAATGCAGTCAGCGCCACATGGGAAGTGCCGCCCAAAGACAGCCGGTAGCCGTCCCATTTCCAGCCTTTCAATTCCTGCAGCGTGGCATGGGAAAGGGCGTCAATGGGTGCCTCAAAGACCGCCACATGGCGGCTGCCCGGATTCCTCGGTGGATAGCAGAAGCTATATTCCTTGTCGCTGCCGTAAACATCTTTTCTGAGATTGCCGGTAATGCTCCGCATACAGGCAAACTTCGCTTTGCCGGCTTCATCCTTTCCCACAAACACACAGACCGGCTCGCCATGATACCGTGCCTCATAGAACAGCCCTTTCCGGAAACACCGGCCAATCACATCAGAGCTGATCCCGCGCCGCTGTAAATAGGAAACAGCAGAGGTAGCACACCGTCTGGCCCAGGGGAGAGAAAAAGGTTTCTTCTCCGGTTCTTTCTGCACATGGGCTTTTTCTGTTGCACTCCGATAGGCCGGTGCCTGCTGGATTTCTCTGCCTACCAGCGTATGGACCGCATCCACCAGCCCATAGCCCCGAATCTGGATCAGATAATCTAGGGCGTTGATACTCCGGCCCCGGCTGTTCCAGTACCAGTACCTTTTCCCGGTTACATAGACCAGGCTGTCATGTTCCTTGTGCCGGTAATTGGGCCCGTCCCGTTTCAGTACCCCAGGCTCATGGAACTGCAGGTATGCGAAAAGGTCCGCCTCCCGTGCTGCCTGAATCTGTTCTTTGGTTACGCCGGGCATCGTGCCGGCACAGAATTTCTTTTCATCGTGCCCCGCCTCCTTTCCGTGATGAAAAAAGACGCCCAGAGGCGCCTAACAGCCGTACAGGTCATGGTTGACCTCGGCACGGTAATAACTGTCCATTGTTGCTGGGGCATTATACAGCGCCGCCAGCAGGTATGCCTTGATATTCCCGACTTTTGTAGTGTTCTTGTCAATACAGTCAAAGACATACTCCAGGTGGCCGGAATTGATCTTCAGGAAACGGCCCTTTACCACCTCCCTGGGAAAATCATCCCCGGCGATACGGATAAAGGGGCGTTTGGATAAAACCACTTCAAGCATAAGCTCCACGGTCTCGTCTAAGCGTTCTTTCCCATACCGGGAGACCATACAGTCATACTCAATATTTTCTTTGATGATTTTGCTGTATGCGTCTATCAATCCAATCCGATCCATCCCATCCGGGCGGCCTGCCGCCTCCGGCTCTGCTGGATAGATTGATTGATGGGTTCTTGATATATCCGTTTTTGATTTTTTAGTTCTTTGTGGATTAGTATTTAATTGTGCGGGATTTTCCTGTCCAGGTTCCACCTGTTCAGGTTTTGCCTGTCCTGGATTTACCTGTCTTGGATTTTCCCGTTTAGGTGGAAACGTCTGTTTTTCAGCGTTTACAGGCTTTTCATGGATGGTATATTCAATATCTCCGAGCTGCCCGTTCTCATAGCGGAGGCGCTGCCTGGTGAGATACCCGTGCCGCTCCAGCTCCTTCAGGGCGGTAGTGATCGAATCCACACCGTCCTTACAGATATGGGCGAGCCCCTTTGTGGTATAATCCCAATCTTCCGGCAGCGACAGCATGAGGGAGAGAAGCCCCTTTGCCTTTAAGGACAGTTCCGTATTGCGCAGATGGTGGTTGCACATGATCGTGAAGTCCTTCGTTTTTTCTACCCGGAATACAGCCATTTCACAGCCTCCTTTCTCCGGTTATTTCCGTTACAAGGCACGGTCCCTGCGGTCATAGTGGAGATGGCCGCCTGAGACCTTCGCATGGTTTTTCAGTTTGACTTCGCCCCGTTCCTGGCTGTCTAAGAATTTCTGATAGCCGGCATCCGTAAGGAACAGGCGCATCTTATCGCCCTTGTTACCCACAGGGGAATCACCTGAAAGCACATCAAAGACAATCATGTGCCTTACCTCCGGGTCAAAGCGTTCCAGCGCCATGATGTCATGCCCCTTCAATTTCTCTGCGCCGGATTGCTGCCTGGCCTCGGCAATCTTTTCCCCGATCGTCCGGGGCGGGTAGGGCAGACGGTAATTCTTCTGAATATCCCACACGATGTCCATACACTCGGCATCCGTCAGGACGCGCAACTTTGCCATCAGATTTTCCGCTGCCTTCCGCTGTTCGGGATTCTTTGTGTACAATAAATGACGGCAAACGCTCAAACCCCTTGAAAATAAAGGCTTTTTCCGTTTGTCGTTATTATACCGTAACGGCATTCGCACATTTCTTTGCTTATCCGCCTGGGTTTTTCGGCTGTAGCCATTGGAAACAGGGTTGGACATGAGAGTCAGACGATCACATTTCATTATGCACATATGTTTCCGACAGAGCAGATTGAGATGGCTGATAAGCTTAATGAGGAATTTGTGCCGGGTACAGGGAATGGAGGTGGTATTCAGTGAGTGGAGTTCATAAGAATCCGACAATCAGTTTTCGCATATCGGACTATGAAAGGCGTGAAATAGAAGCCAGAATCAAGGCAAGTGGAATGATGAAGAAAACATTTTTTACAAGATGCTGTATCTATGGTCGAATCTGTGTTGTAGGTAAGAAAGAAACAGTATATATGCTTGTGCAGACAATTGAGAATATGCAGGCAGATATTCACAAAATGTATGATGAAATCATAGAAACAGGACAGATAAAAGAAAAAGAATCACCGGTTGATGGTGAAGCTTATACAGATATTGAAGAATTGCAGCATGACTATCTTGCTATGATAAAAGCAGTTGTGGATATGCTGGATGGTGCAAAATATCTCTGGCAGAAATAGTGGCTTTCCTGACGGCAATCGGGAAAGCCACGGCAGATAACAAAAGCGGGCTTCTGTTACCAAAACACCAATTAAAGTATAACAGCAGCCCACTTTTGAGACAATGATTATTTACGAAAGTGAGGCAGACAGTGGAAACAAATACAGAATTAAAAATGATACACCTCTCTGAGGTAGAATCACAGCAGATTAAATGGCTGTGGTATCCGTTTATCCCTTATGGAAAGCTGTCAATAGTGCAGGGAGATCCAGGTGATGGAAAATCTACGCTGATACTCAATATTGCGGCAAAGCTGTCAAGGTGAGAACGTATAGATGAAAATATGAATATTACTGAGCCTGTAAATGTAATATATCAGACGGCAGAAGACGGACTTGCAGATACAGTCAAGCCGAGGCTGGAAGCAGCAAATGCAGACTGTAGCAGAATATCAATCATAGATGAGTCTGATAAGAGTGTCAGTATGACGGATGACAGGATAGAGGAAGCTATAAAAAGAGAAAATGCTAAGCTATGCATTTTTGATCCGATACAGGCTTATCTTGGCGGTGATACTGATATGAACCGGGCAAATGAAGCCAGAGAAATGACGAAGAAGCTTGGAAGTATAGCTGAAAGAACAGGATGTGCCATTGTTCTTATCGGTCATATGAATAAAGGCTCAGGAGCAAAGGCTGCTTACCGGGGAATGGGTTCCATTGATTTCTTTGCTGTGGCAAGGAGTGTAATGCTTGTCGGCAGAATTGAAGGACAGAGCAACCTCAGGGCAATGATACAGATAAAGAATAATCTTGCAGCATTTGGTCATCCAAAAGCATTTGAATTGGCAGAGGACGGATTTCATTGGTTAGGTGATTATGAAATTACTGCTGATGAAGTACTGAGCGGTATGGTGCCAAAGGCAAGTAAACTTGAGATGGCAAAGCAATTTTTAAGAGAACAGGCAGAAAGAACACAGAAAATTTTAAGTACAGAGATTATAGAACTTGCAGCACAGGAAGGAATATCGAAAAGAACACTTGAGACAGCAAAGAAGGAACTTAAGATAAAGGCTGAGCGTTGCAATAATAACTGGTACTGGAATTTGCGAGCATAAAAATCTAACATCGCAACATTGCAAAGTGTCAGGTTTTGCAATCTTGAAGCTTGCAAGGTTGCAAAATATATAGACCTTGCGATGTTGCGGTCTTGAAAGGAAAGGACAATGACTATGACATTATTTGAAGAATTAGGTGTTGAATATAAAGAAGTGGATGGAATTTTATATCCTCTTTTATCTGTTGATGAAGCGGAATACAATCTTACGGATATAGGAAAATATGGTCGGATGTGGCTTAGGTATATGGAAGAAAATAAACCTTCTGGGTATCGTCATATGGCAAGAATGGGACAGTTGAAAAAGCAGGCAGAAGCAATAAACGAAGAAGCTTATGAACGATTGGACAATATTGAAGAGACTTGGTTGAAAAAGCATATGATGGGTAAAAAGAAAACATTTATGGAGCAGCTGTATTTGCGGAATCAGGCGAGAGCGATGGCAGAGGAAATCGTGATAAATGAGATTGTGTTTAAGTGCAGATGAGGTTTAAAGGCTGATGCCAAAACCCTCGGAGAGCCCCCGCAGTTTTGTCAGTATGACGAAACTGCTAGGGGGTTATCATCTATGGCAGAGCCAAGATGATAACCGCACTGCTCCGACAGAAATTACGAATAAGAATATATTACAGATAAGGAGATGCGAATGGGAAATATTTCATATACAGCTCATGTGAGCAATAAGAAAAGTGCCATTACATCGAAATCCAAGCTGGCAGGTGTTGCAAAGCATAATCTGCGGAAATATAAATCATCAGATTACAGCAAAGACAATATTTTTATTGTCTACGGAACATCAAATCTGATTGACGATGTAAAGACAGTATACCACAAAGAATTCGATGAGGCATTAGAAGAATATAATAAAAAACAGACACGACCAGACCGCAGGATAGAAGATTATTTTGAACATGTCGCTGGCAAGGAGCAGGATATGGCAGTAGAGATAATCATTCAGATAGGCGATAGGGAGTTCTGGAAACAGTATGATGATATGAAGTCGTATATAAAGCTATCGTACGAGATAATTTTGGGCGAGTTTATAAAAAGGCTGCCAGGGTTTGTGGTGGCAAATGCAGTGGTTCATCTTGATGAGGACAGTCCTCATATGCATATAGTGGGAGTACCTGTGGCAGATGGATATAAAAAGGGGCTTAGCAAGCAGGTGTCAAAACGAAAAGTATTTACTAAAGAAGTTTTGTCACGAGTGCTGCAGGATGAGTTAAGGGAGGTCGCTAATAAAGAGGTTAATGACTGGTTTGGAGAACAGATAAAGGCGAAGTCGAAAGGACGGAATAACGACTTATCTGTGACAGAATATAAGGTGGCACAGGAGAGCAGAAAACTTGAAGAAATCCAGCAACAGAACAATGAAGAACAGGCGAAAAATACTAGGCTTAGAAGCAGCAATGCCAGTATATCATATCAGATAGCCACACAGGAGAAGAAGCATGACAGGAATATTGATATGATAGCTGCGGATGAGGATAGACTTGAGAGAGTCAGAGATAACATTGATGCAGCAGAGAATGAGTATGCTAAATATGCAGATATGATTACGGATAAAAAGAATAAGCTGGAAATGCTTACTTCTAAAGAAAATGAACTGGTAGAGCGTACAAAAATTGCTGAGAATGTATATGATATGTTCCGACATGGTGGTGATGACGATGTAAGGGAGAAACTTATTGATGTTATGTATGAGAACCAGAGACTTCAGGAGGAGAATAAGTCGTTAAAGGAGTTGTTGGAGAAGGCTTATGATTTTATGAAGCAGTTTGTGATTGATGGGGTTAATCTGCTGGAGAAGTTTATGGAGAGTGTTGGGAAAGTGATGGAAAGACTTTCCCCAAAAATAAAATAAAAACATCTGTTCGTGCAACAAAGTATTGACATTGTTATACTACGGATTTATGATTGATAATAGAAACGGAGGAACGGACATAATGAGAAAATCAATTTCAATCAGCATAAGAGTAAGTGAAGATGAGTTGGAAAAATTCAAAGAGGCTGCAAGACTGGAGGCATATGCTTCATATAGTGAGTTTGTTAGAAGAACGGCATTAATAGAAGCTACAAGAATAATCAAGGAAAACAATGAAGGAGAAAATACCTATGAACATAATTAGTTTGTTTAGTGGATGTGGGGGATTAGATTTAGGATTTGAAAGCGCTGGGTTTAATATTCCTGTTGCTAATGAATTTGATAAGACAATATGGGCTACATTCAAAGCTAATCACCCTAATACACATCTGATTGAAGGAGATATAAGACAAGTAACAAAAGAAGATATTGAACAGTATATAGATGGTGAAATTGATGGAATTATAGGTGGACCACCTTGTCAGTCATGGTCTGAAGCTGGATCATTGAAAGGTATTAAGGATGCAAGGGGACAGTTATTTTTTGATTATATAAGAATTCTTAAGGAATTTCAGCCTAAATTCTTTCTGGCGGAAAATGTTAGCGGAATGTTAGCTAATAGACATTCAGAGGCAGTACAGAACATACTCAATCTTTTCGATGGAGCAGGATATGATGTATCTTTTACACTTGTTAATGCAAAGGATTATGGTGTGGCTGAAGAAAGAAAAAGGGTATTTTATATAGGGTTTAGAAAAGACTTGAATATTGATTTTGGATTTCCTAAGGGGTCAACCAAAGAAGATGATAAGAAGATTACTCTTAGAGATATAATATGGGATTTACAGGATACAGCAGTGCCTTCAGGAGAAAAAAATCATCATAATCCAGAAGCAATCAATAATAATGAGTATTACACAGGAGCATATTCTCCAATTTTTATGAGCCGAAACAGAGTGAAATCCTGGGATGAGCAAGCTTTTACAGTACAGGCATCAGGAAGACAATGTCAGTTACATCCACAGGCACCTAAGATGGTTAAGGTGGGGCAGAATGATTGCAGATTTGTAGAGGGCAAAGAACATCTTTATCGCCGAATGACAATAAGAGAAGTAGCCAGAGTTCAAGGGTTTCCAGATAATTTTAAATTTATATATGAAGATACAAACACAGCTTATAAAATGATTGGAAATGCAGTTCCAGTTAATCTTGCATATGAAATAGCAGTAGCAATAAAGAAATACTTAGAGGGTAATAGTGCAGATGTGGTAGTAGATGATGATGTTATAGATGCAAAGGAGGTCAATGAGAAAAAAGTGAGTACAAAGAGTAATGATCAGGGAAGAGCATATGAATATGCGTGGATTAAAACACTTTATAAGGCATTGTGTGAAATGCGTAAAACAAAAATAGTTGATAATTCCAGCTTACATGCGAATGAAAAAGCATGGATGCTTATGGATGAGGAAATGCAGCAGACATTTATGATTTCTGCTGAAGCTGCAATTAATGAAGTACTTGAAATGGAGCCAAGATTATCAGAAAACGATAATGACGAACTGACATTAGAGTTTC
>PPYE01680966.1_pt1 | contig 19430 bp, 13 predicted proteins | sample 1559881 | NCBI WGS metagenome assembly PPYE01 (sample SAMN08240022, study PRJNA423297) | Human gut metagenome, whole genome shotgun sequencing project. | reverse complement strand
GAATACCGATGACGGCTCCAACGAGAAGCTCGTCGGCGGCGGCTCCAAGTACTTCTTCATCGACTCCTCCGACAACACCTCCGACGAACAGCGCCAGGCCGCCAAGGACTTCCTGAACTGGCTCGCCGAAGATAAGGCAGGCCAGGAGTTCATCTCCACTGACGCTGCTCTGATCTCCCCATTCAAGAACAACGAGATCGAAGCATCCGATCCGCTGGGCAAGTCCGTGAAGTCCTACGCTGACGCCGGCAAGCTGATCGACAACTACAACTACCTGCCTGACGACCACTTCTCTGTGCTCGGCGCCGCCTTCCAGAAGTGGCTCGCAGGTGAAGAGGACCGTGCAGGCCTCGCTCAGGACATCCAAGACTACTGGAAGACCGCTAAGTTCACCGGCGCAACCGCCTGAACTTCCAAATAATGCACCATGATGCAGGGTCCGCCGCTTCCTTCCTGCGGCGGACCTTACATCCCCGGCACGTATGGGATCCATCATGAAACAGAATAAGCTTTCCTATAAAATCGGCCAGTTTCTGATGTTCGGTGGTCCGGCGACGATTCTTTTCTTCGCCGTGGTGATCCTGCCGTTCTTCTATGGCCTCTATCTGACACTTACCAGCTGGGACGGCGTTTCGACAACGAAGCCGTTCGTCGGTCTCGAAAACTACAAGGCGGCTCTTGCCGACACCGCATATTGGCAGTCGCTTGGACGCACCTTCATCTACTCCGTCATCGCCGTCATCCTCACCAACATCGTCGCCTTTCTGCTGGCCTACCTCGTGACCAGCGGCATCAAGGGCCAGAACTTCTTCCGTGCGGGCTTCTTCATTCCGAACCTCATCGGCGGCATCGTTCTGGGCTACGTGTGGAAGTTCGTCTTCAACCGCGCATTCGTGGCCATCGCCGAAGTGGCGACGCAAACAGACCACGCATCGCTGCTCTCCACGCCAAACGGCGCAATGTTCTGCTTGATCCTCGTTTCGGTCTGGCAGTACGCAGGCTACATGATGCTGATTTACGTGGCAGGCTTCATGAGCGTTGACCAGAGCCTGAAGGAAGCGGCCATGATCGATGGCTGCAACAAGGGCAAGGCCATGTGGCACGTGGTCATCCCGCTGATGCGCTCCTCCTTCGTTCAGTGCATCTTCCTGAGCACCACCCGTTGCTTCATGGTGTACGACCTGAACCTTTCGCTTACCAAGGGCGAACCGTTCAACCAGTCGGTGCTCGCAGCAATGCACGTCTACAACCAGGCATTCGTTTACAAGAACTATGGCACCGGTCAGGCGGAGGCGTTGGTCCTCTTCATCGTCTGCGCAGTGATCGGCATGCTGCAGGTGTACTTCGGCAAGAAGGGTGAGGTGGCAGCATAATGAAGGGTCAAACCAGCACTCGCACCAAGGTTCTGCATGCACTGATGATCGTCGTTCTGTCGATTCTGCTGCTGCTGTTCATCGCACCGTTCATTCTGGTCGTGATCAACGTCTTCAAGACCAAGGCGGACATCAACACCGCTCCGCTGGCACTGATCGGCAAGCACGGGTTCACCCTGGAGAACTTCCCCAGGGCAATGGACAAGATGAACTTCGTCACCGTGTTCGGCAACTCCGCGGTCATCACCATCAGCGCAACCATACTGACCATCCTGTTCTCCGCGATGTGCGCATACGTGATCGTGCGCAACCCCTCGTGGAAGTTCGGCGGCATGGTGTTCGCACTTATGGTGGCCTCCATGGTCATTCCGTTCCAGGTGCTCATGGTCCCGCTCGTGTCCGTCTACGGCGGCCTGCTTGACGTGTTGAACAGCCGTATCACGCTGATCCTCATGCACACCGGCTTCTCGGTTTCCCTGGCGGTGTTCATGTTCCATGGCGCCATCAAGACGAACATTCCGAACGAGCTTGAGGAAGCCGCCAGCATTGACGGCTGCTCCAAGTGGCGCACCTTCTGGACGATCGTGTTCCCACTGCTCAAGCCGACCGTGGCCACCGTGGCCATCATTGATGCTATGGCCTTCTGGAACGACTACCTGCTGCCGTCCCTGGTCTTGGGTCGCCGCGAGCTGTACACCATTCCGATCGCAACCCAGATCTTCTATGGCACCTACTCCAACGACATCGGCCTGATCATGGCGGCCCTGCTGCTGGCCATGCTGCCGATCCTCATCCTGTACCTGTTCCTGCAGCGCTACATCGTCGAAGGCGTCACCTCCGGCGCAGTCAAGGGCTGATCGAACGGTACAGAATCCGCAATCATAACTGAACAGACTCACACAACCGGCTCGGATGCGAAGCGATAATCGCATCCGGGCTTTTCTTATGCAATATCGATATTGAGATTGCCATCGCATGTTTCTGCTGCCTGACAGGACGTATTGATATGGTTGATTCCGCCGAAAGAATCGCTCGAATGCGCTGTTGCAGTGCGTCCGGGCGATTTTCATATGTACTGAATATTCGTGTGACATTTCGAAACGAGCAACGAAATAGAAGCAAGAACGAGAAGCGACAATATAAAACAAGAAAAACAGGAATAGAAACAAGAGATGACTGAAGACAATCAACATAATGCAGATGAGCAGCAGCCTCCAATGCGGCCGCAGCCGCTGCCGGGTCAGGTGTTCGTGCGCCCCGGCATCGATGACCGTCCCGATTACGAAAAAACGCTGACCGAAGAGACCAAAGCGGCCCTGAAGCGCTTGGCCGTACAGCAGAATCCGCGCGTGCCCGAGGCCTCCAACGAACGCCCGGAAGTGCAGCAGACCCGCATCAACACGGAAGGTGGCTCCCCCCTGACCGCGTTCGCCCATCTTGACGCGGCCGTGCCGAACCTCGAATCGTCGTTCCTCGACCTGCGCGACCCGATGACCGCGCCCGACGGCACCACGCCCACCAAACCGCAGGTGCATCGTCTCACCGCCGGCTTCGCGCTTGGCGCGCTGCTGTTCACCGCGCCGATGGCCGCGCTCAACTCTGTGCTCATTCCGCAGACCATCAGCCGTCTTTCCGGCACCGACCGCGTCACCGATCTGGCGCTGCTCAGCGTCGTCGGCACGCTGTTGACGTTCCTGATGAACGCGTGGATTTCCGTCGGGTCCGACCATTCGTACTGCCCGCTGGGCCGCCGCACCCCGTGGATCATCGCCGGCACGGTGCTGACCGCCACGTCGGTGGCGATTCTTTCCGCATGTGATTTCATGCCGTTGGTCATCGTGTTCTGGCTGTTTACGCTGATCGGACATGCGATGGTATCGATGCCGCTGGCGGCCGCTTTCGGTGAGCGCGTGCCTGACAAGTTCCGTGATCGTGCGGACGCGTGGCGTGGCGTTGGCCAGGCGTCCGGCCAGGTGTTGGGCATTATCGCGGCCGTTTCGATTACGTGGGCCGCCGACGATTCCGGTTGGGATGGCACCACGCGTTTCGCCATGATGGTGTTTGCGTTGTGCTTGGTGGTGGCTGGTGTGGCTACGTTGCTGGTGTTGCCGTTTGAGGGTTCCAGCAGCTATTTGCCTCGTGAGGGTGTGAAGAAGGGCGATTATTTTTCGCAGTATCGTCCGCCGAAGGGCGCTCCGAAGTTCTTCATTGCGTTTGCCGCGCGCATGTTTGCCATCGCAGCCACTTCCGGCATTGCGATTTACCAGTGGTATCTTGCACAGGATGGTTTGGGTGATGTTTCGCAGGTCACCATGTTTGGTTTGTCCGGAGCGGCTGCGGTTATGTCGATGATGGCCGTTGCCGCGTTCGTCGGCTCGCTGTTGGCTGCGCTGCTGCTTGGCCGCATCGCCCGCGCTTTCAAGGATTCCCGTATTCCCGCGATTGCCGCCTGCGTGTTGTTTGTGGTTGCCGTGGTGCTTCCGTTGACGCCGATCGATAGTGCGATGGCAGTCGCGCTGTATGCGCTGTTTGCAGGTTTCGCGTATGTGGTGTATGACGGCGTGAGCCAAGGGTTGAATCTTGCGACGTTGCCGGATGTACGTTCCGTTGGTCGTTCGTTGGCTGCGTTCAGTTTGGCGAATACGTTCGGTTCGTTGATTGGCGCTGTCGTTTGCGCGATTGCAATTGCGGTGACTGGCGAGTATCTGCTGATTTTTGCTGTTGCCGCCGGTTGCATGGCTGTTGCGGGCGTGCTGACGTTGTTGCTGAAATGATTTGGATGATCTGAGATAATCCAAAAAACGAATATCAAATTCAAAATTGCGCGTCCACATAGTGAACCTTTAGTAGAAAGGGTATGTGGACGCGCTTATCTTTACGGCTTAGTTCGAGCGGATAATCCGCCGAATACAAGATTTTGCGAAAGGAGGTTCGCCACGATGAACGGAATGGTTGCATGCGTACTGCTGTCCGCACGAATTATTATTCCGCTTTCGTTGGCGGACTGATTCGAGCAATGCAGCTTCAATCCCTCGCCAACGGAGGCAGGGTTTGAAGCGCGCAAAACACACACGTTGATGGCCCTGCATGCTGCGGGGTCTTTTTGTTGCCGCCCACAAGGCGTAAGGCAACGAAATGAAGACTGCAAACAAGAGAACAGAAGAAAGACGTTATCGACGCAAGCTGGGAGCCGGTAACGCGTGACAGACGTAACAGGAGTAATCCAATGAGTGCAGTCGAAGCAGCCGCTGGCAAAGCGCAGGCAATGGTGCGCGATTCGGTGAAAACCGTGATCGCCGCTTCCATGGTCGGCACCGCCATCGAGTTCTACGACTTCTACGCATACGGCACCGCCGCTGCGAACTATTTCCCGAAGGTGTTCTTCGGAGACACCACCAATCCGACCGTCGCGCTGCTGGCCAGCCTGCTGACCTTCGCCATCGCGTTCATCGCACGCCCGCTCGGATCCTTGGTGTTCGGCCATTTCGGCGACCGCATGGGCCGCAAGACCACGTTGGTGGTTTCGCTGTTGACCATGGGCATCGCAACGTTCCTGATCGGCTGCCTGCCGACTTACAGCCAGTGGGGCATTGTGGCCGTCGCCGCGCTGTGCCTGTGCCGTTTCGTGCAGGGCATCGGCTTGGGCGGCGAATGGTCGGGCGCCGCTTTGGTGGCCACCGAGAACGCTCCGGAAGACAAGCGCGCGCTGTATGGCTCCTTCCCGGAATTGGGTGCTCCGATCGGTTTCTTCCTGTCGAACGGCACCTACTTCCTGTTGGAAACGTTCAACGATGACGATGCGATGCTGGCATGGGGTTGGCGTGTGCCGTTCCTGCTGTCCGCAGTGCTGGTGATCGTCGGTCTTGTGGTGCGAGTGCAGATGGAGGAGACTCCGATCTTCCGCATGGCCCAGGAACAGAAGAAGGTCGTCAAGTCTCCGCTGACCGAAGTGTTCAAGAAGAGCTGGAAGGAAGTCATGCAGGCCACGTTCCTGGTGGCCGTCACCTACACGCTGTTCTACACGTTGGCCACATGGTCGCTCGCTTGGGGCACCAAGAGCGTGGAAGACGGCGGTGGCAACCTCGGCTTCACCAACCGCGAGTATCTGCTGATGCTCATGATCGCCGTGTGCGTGTTCGCCGCATTCATCATCATCTCGTGCGTGAACGCCGACAGGTTCGGACGTCGTCGCGTGATCACCATCTCGTCGGTGCTGCTGGTGGTGTTCGCCCTGCTGTTCCCGTACCTGCTTGATTCGGGTGTGGTGGGCCAGCGCAATTTCGCGGCAACCCTGCTGTTCCTGTGCATCGGTTTCGCTTTGATGGGCACTGCGTTTGGTCCGATCGGCGCATTCCTTCCGGAACTGTTCGACGCCAACGTGCGCTACTCCGGCTCCGGCATCGGCTACAACCTGGCTGCCATCGTCGGCGCTGCGTTCGTGCCGACCATCGCCACTTGGCTGTCGCACCATTGGGGTGTGCATTCCGTGGGTCTGTATCTGGGCGTGATGGCGGTCTGCTGCCTCATCTCGGTGATCACCTGCAAGGAAACCAAGGACGTCGACTTCACCAAGTGAGTCGCATTCGATACTCCCGAGTGCCGAACTTGGTACTCCCGTGTACCACTACGAAAAAACGTTTGACGCAAAACATAACCACTATGTGAACGCCAGCAACCAATATAAAGAAAGCGGGACTAGAACAGTTCCGCAGGAGAGGCGGGAGTGATTCCTCGGACACAATCCGGGGGGAGCAACATCCTAGGAATCACAAGCCGCTGCAACAACCGAACAAGTAACAGAAATCGAAAGATTTTTCGGGGAAAAGTACAATCCCGAAGCGATAAAAGAAAATAAAAGGAGCGCCAATCATGGCAGCAACTATCTGGTACGAAAAGGACGCTGACCTGTCTGTGTTTGAAGGCAAGAAGGTGGCCATCCTCGGTTACGGTTCTCAGGGTCACGCCCATGCGCTGAACCTGCGCGATTCCGGTGTGGACGTCGTCGTCGGCCTGCGCCCGACCTCCAAGTCCGTGGATTACGCCAAGGAGCAGGGTCTGGAAGTCAAGCCGGTCGACGAGGCCGTCGCCGAAGCCGACGTGGTCATGATCCTGCTGCCTGACCAGTACCAGGCCAAGGTTTACAAGGAAGAGGTTGAGCCGAACCTGAAGCCGGGCGCTGCTCTGGCTTTCGCCCACGGTTTCAACATCCACTACGGCTACATCAAGCCGACTGAAGATCATCCGGTGTTCATGGTCGCTCCGAAGGGCCCGGGCCACATCGTTCGTCGTGAGTATGCCGCCGGCCGTGGTGTTCCGGTCGTTGTGGCTGTGGAGCAGGATCCGGACGGCAAGACCTGGCCGCTGTGCCTGGCTTACGCCAAGGCTCTGGGCGCTCTGCGTGCAGGCGCCATCAAGACCACCTTCACCGAAGAGACCGAAACCGATCTGTTCGGCGAGCAGGACGTGCTCATGGGTGGCATCAACCACCTGTGCGATATGGGCTTCGACGTGCTGACCGAGGCCGGCTACCAGCCGGAGATCGCCTACTTCGAGGTGTTCCACGAGCTGAAGATGCTGGTGGATCTGGCCAACGAAGGCGGCCTGAACAAGGCTCGCTGGAGCTGCTCCGATACCGCCCAGTACGGCGATTACACCTCCACCGTCATCACTGAAGAGACCAAGAAGCGCATGCAGTACCAGCTCAAGCGCATTCAGGATGGCTCCTTCGCCAAGGAGTTCATGGATGATCAGGCTGCCGGCGCTCCGAAGTTCAAGCAGCTGCAGGAAGAGTACAGCCACCCGCATCTGGAGACCGTTGGCCCGAAGCTGCGCGCCATGTTCTCCTGGAACAACCAGGTGGACGCCGATGCCGATATGGCCGAGTCCTTCAATGGCAAGATCGCTCGTACCCAGGTTCAGTGATTTCGCTGTAGCGGCTGCATGTTAAAGGCCGCTGAGTAGCGTAGTGGCGCAATACGCGCGAAACGTGTTGGAAGCCACCGTCTCACCACGGTGGCTTCTTTTTTGTTGCTGTGTTGTTTTATGACTGGGATATTTCGTATGCGGGATCGCAGCACTGATTGTCGGGGGAGCCGCACGGTTAGGCGTTAGCTCACTTTGTGGACTCGGTACTTATTTAGGAAGGGTCGGGAGTAGGATAGACCCCAGTTTGCAGGACAAAATCCATGCACAAAAACACGCGAATTCATCTGCGAATGGTAGAAACCCGAACGCCGGGAGGCGTTCACCCCACTACATAAAAGGAGTGCCAATTACAATGGCTGCACAAATCTGGTACGAGAACGACGGTGATCTCTCGGTCCTCGAAGGCAAGAAGGTTGCCATCATCGGTTACGGTTCCCAGGGCCATGCTCACGCTCTGAACCTGCGCGATTCCGGTGTGGACGTCGTCGTTGGCCTGCGTCCGACCTCCAAGTCCGTCGAGCACGCCAAGGAGCAGGGTCTGGAAGTCAAGTCCGTTCCGGAAGCTGCTGCTGAGGCCGATATCATCATGATTCTGGCTCCGGATCAGTACCAGCGCACCATCTGGGCCAATGACATCGAGCCGAACATCAAGCCGGGTGCAGCTGTTGCTTTCGCTCACGGCTTCAACATCCACTACGGCTACATCAAGCCGTCCGAGGATCATCCGGTGTTCATGGTCGCCCCGAAGGGCCCGGGCCACATCGTGCGTCGTGAGTACGCCAACGGCCGTGGCGTTCCGGTCGTCGTGGCCGTGGAGCAGGATCCGCGCGGCGACGCTTGGGACATCACCCTGGCTTACGCCAAGGCTCTGGGCGCTCTGCGTGCAGGCGCCATCAAGACCACCTTCACCGAGGAGACCGAGACCGATCTGTTCGGCGAGCAGAATGTGCTCATGGGCGGCGTGAACAAGCTTGTTGAAATGGGCTTCGAGGTCCTCACCGACGCCGGCTACCAGCCTGAAATCGCCTACTTCGAGGTCTGCCACGAGTTGAAGATGCTCGTCGACCTCATGAACGAGGGTGGTCTGAACAAGGCTCGCTGGTCCTGCTCCGACACCGCCCAGTACGGCGACTACACCAACACCTGCATCGACGAGCACGTGCGTGAGCGCATGCAGTACCACCTGCAGCGCATCCAGGACGGCTCCTTCGCCAAGGAGTTCATCGAGGACCAGGACGCTGGCGCTCCGAAGTTCAAGGCTCTGCAGGAAGAGTACGGCAACGTCCGCATCGAGACCGTCGGTCCGAAGCTGCGCGCCATGTTCTCCTGGAACAACGGCAAGGATGACGACGCTGATATGGCCACCTTCACCGGCAAGATCGCCCGTGGCTGATGTGGCTCATTCGGCTAATCGCTGAGTCTTTTACAAGACCGCTGCCCTTACGGGTGGCGGTCTTTTTTGTATGTTCTGTCGCATATTGTTCTAGGATAGATATGTACGGTTTCTTACGGTTTTTCTATAGGAAGAGATGTCATGGTCACTGCGACTGGTCCCGCACCTGGTTCTGAAATGACAACGTCGGCTGAACCTACCGAAGACCGTAGCACGTCAGGAGTTCTGCACGTCGCCGCGATTTTCGCCTCGCATATGGTGTTGCAGCGTAACAAGCCCATCGCCGTGTTCGGCGCGCTTGATGCCGATTGCGCCGGACTTGAGGTTTCCGCGGAAATCCGCGATTTCGATGGTTCCGTGATCGTGCAGGCGCATGCGTACGCCTCCAAAGAGATCAAGAACGGTTTTTCACCGTGGCGCGTCATGCTGCCGGCACAGCCCGAAGGTGGCCCTTACACGTTGCGCGTCACCGCAGGCAACGATTTCATCGAATATTATGACGTGCTTATCGGCGAAGTATGGCTGGCCGGCGGTCAAAGCAATATGGAACTTGAATTGCGCAACAGTGAAGACGCCGAGGAAGCCCTCGATAACTGTGCCGATCCGTTACTGCGCTTCTACAATGTGCCGAAAACCGGTGTGATCAATCGCAACGCCGAACATGCGGCAAGCTGGCAGGAATCATCGCCTGAAAATAGTGGCGTAATGAGTGCGGTAGCGTACTATTTTGCGCGAAAACTGCGTGATGAACTTGATTCCGACCTTCCGATCGGCATTATCGACTGTTATATCGGGGGTACGTCGATCAGTTGCTGGACGAGCGAAGATGCACTGAATTCCAGCGAATCCGGGCGCGGCTATCTTGCGCGCTATGAGCAGGCGATCGCAGGTAAAACGCAGGAACAGTTCGATTTGGAGTACGGCGAATGGCAGTCGCGTTCTGATACGTGGAATGCGTCGATCGCAGCCGCCCGCGAAGACGATCCTGATGTGACGTGGGATACGCTGACCCAACAGTATGGCGAATGCCCGTGGCCGCCGCCGATGACGCCGACCTCGCAGTGGCGTCCGTCAGGCGCGTTCCATGCCATGCTGGAGCGCATTGTGCCTTACTCCTTGGCGGGATTCCTATGGTATCAGGGCGAGGAAGACGAGCCGTATTGCGGATCCTACCGTGAGTTGCTGGGCATGATGATTGGTGAATGGCGTGCGCTGTGGAGCGAAAGCCTGCCGTTCCTGATCGTGCAATTGCCGCAGTGGATTGACAAGAAGGTCGACGAGGGTGACGGCGATCCGATGCTGTGGCCGGTGTTGCGCGAGGCCCAGTGGGATGCCGCGCAGTCCATCGACAATGTGTTCGCCATCTGCACTATGGATTGCGGCGAATACAACAACATTCATCCGGTTGATAAACGTACACCGGGCGAGCGTCTAGGCAATTGTGCGCTTCGCCAAGTGTATGGTATGAGCCGTATTCCGGTGTATGGGCCGACTGTGCTGGGTTTCCGCTGCGACGAAGGCGGCCGCGTACGCCTGTTCTTCCGGTACGCGCACGGCCTGCATTTCAGCGGTACTACGCCCGACAGTTTTGGTGACGAGTTCGCCAAGAGCCTGCCTTCGCTGGTGCGTCTGCCGGAACGTTCCGGTTTCGAGCTTGCCGGTGCCGATGGTGTGTTCCATCCGGCCTACGCCGCGATTTTCGTGGATTGCGATATTGACGATCTGGTCAACGCAAAGGTCAACGTGGTCGATTACAACGCCACGGAATTCGGTATTCCGATCAACAGCCGCAGTATCGGCACGATTACGTTGGCCACGCCGGAAGTGCCAGCGCCGGTGATGATGCGCTACGCATGGCGTAGCTGGGGTCCGGCACCGTTGTTTAATGACAATAATCTGCCTGCTCACCCATTCAAGCTGGACCTGACCGATCACACCGACTCTGATCACGCTGAATAATCACGTTAGATAGTTGCGTTGAACGGCTGCGTCACATGATTGTCGATAGTTGACGATGAATAGCGTGCGATTGCTGTGCTTATAGTGTGCGGCAATCGCACGCTTTATATTGCGATTGAAGTCCTGCTGATCGCACGTCAGTCAAATACGAATCAAATACCAGTCAAATAAAAAATCGTTGAAAAATCAACGTTTCTGCGATTTATGCCACCAAAATCGCAGAAACGAATCAAATAAAATGCGCTGCACTGCGAGCGCATAGGCTATTGCCAGAGGTCCGGGCCGAATGATTCCAAGTATGCGGTCAGTTCGGCGGCCATCTGTTCGTCTTCCGGAACGCGCGGATGGCCATCCGTGCCGCAACCATTGCGTGAATACAAGAAATGTTTTACGTGAAACTCGCCCTCAGTGCCGCGGCCGTTGCCGTGGAAGATGGCGTGGAACTTACCGTCACAGCCAAGAGCTACGTGCGCGACCTGTTCTGCATGGCAGATAAGGTCGACGCGAAGGCTTCGGTGGCCGAGGGCATGGTCTCGCTGCTTCCGGGCGAAAGCGTCGTGCTGCATATCGCCACTGCCGATGCCGCAGCGCTTGCCGCTCCGGGTGCGTTCGCAGCCGCCAACGTGCTGCGTTCCGCCAACGATCCGAAGCGCGAATGGTGAGCTTCCGCGAGTACGCCGTCTACTGAAGCGGTAGAAGAGTGGATAGAGGACTACTGAAATTTCAGTTGACGTGTTCGGTTGAGTAAAAACATAAGTTGAAGCGCCGCCAACCTTAAGAAACGAAAGTGTTGTGAACGCTGACTTTTCAAGAGGTTGGTCGGCGCTTTTACTGTACGATGTAGATGAACCGTTTAAGTTGCGATTTAAGTTAAGAAGAAGGACACGGACATGCCTATTCAAAAAAGCAAGGTGACGATTTTTGACGTTGCCAAGGCTTCGGGAGTCTCTAGTAGCGCCGTTTCGTATGCGCTCAACGGCAAGTCTGGTGTTTCCGATGTGACTCGAGACAAAGTGTTGAAGGTCGCACACGAACTGGGATGGAAGCCGAATGGCGCGGCACAGGCGCTGGCCAAGGCGAAGACGCAGCGCGTGGGTCTAGTGTTGGGTTACGACCCGAAGCTGCTTTCCGTCGAATCCTACATGATGGAACTTATTTCCGGTCTTGGCGCCGAGCTGGAAAAATACGATTATTCTCTGCTGGTACGCATGGCCGTGGGTGAGGACGCGAAGCTTTCGATCATCGATGATTGGATTGCTACTGGCAACGTCGACGCCATGCTGCTCGTCAATGTCGAGCTTGGAGACCCTTGCGTTGCCTTGCTTGAGGAGCATGAGGAGATGCCGGTGCTTGCCATTGCCGATGCCTCCGTGGTCGGCAATCTGCCGAGTCTGTCAAGCGCCGACGCCGATGCCGTGCGCCGAGCGGTGCGATACCTGTATGATCTCGGACATCGTCAGATCGCCCGCGTCGGCGGTCCCGAATCGCTTGCGCACTCGTATATTCGCGATTCCGCCTTTGCGGACGTCGCTTCCGAGCTGGGCATGCGTTATCGTTGCCTGCACACCGACTACACGCCGGAAACCGGTCGCGAGGCCACGAAGCGCCTGCTGGCGTTCTCTGAGCATCCGACGGCGATCATCTACGACAATGATGTGATGGCGTTGGCTGGCCTTGGCGTGGCAGCTTCGCAAGGCATCAAAGTACCGGAGGAAATCTCCATCATGTCGTGGGATGATTCCCTCATGTGCACCGCGGCGTATCCGAACCTGACCGCCATGGGCCGTGACGTGGTCGATACCGGTAAGCAGGCCGCCGGATTGCTGCTCAAGCTGATCGGCGGCGAGCGTGTGGGGCATCTGATGGAAGGGCCGTACGAATTGCGTGCCCGCGCTTCGACCGGTCCCGCTCCGGCAGCGGAATAAGATGCGATGATGAGTTAATGCGATGATGAATTAAAAAATTGCGATTGCGCATTTGCTGCGCCCCGACAAGGGCAGGATGAAAGCGAGCAGCGAGCCGATCGCGGCGATCGCCGCAAGGGTTACGCCATACAGGATTGCGACGGTGTTGCCGGACTGCTTCGACAGGTACCACAGGTCGAACGGCGCGAGTCCCCAGAACAGCCCGGGAATCGCGGATTGGAAATCAAAATCTGAAATCTGAAATCGTAATCTGAAATCAAAAAGCGCCCGTGCCCCTTGCTTGAGGCATGGGCGCATTGTTGCCTTACGACTTCAGGCGCGCTTCTGTGTGATCTGATAGGCGGCGAACAGCACGACCAGCCAAATCACGCCGGCGACCACTGCGATGCGATAGCTTGCGGAGAAGCACATCAGCACCACGACCAGCAGCATGAACGCGATCACCACATACGGCGTCACCTTGGCGAACGGCAGCTTGAACGCAAGTTTGTCAAGTGCTTCCTGGCCCTTCAATCCCTTCAAATCATTCGGACCGTCGCCGGCGGCGACAACGCGACGGAACTTAATTTCCGTAATCATGATCATGATCCAATTAATCGCAGCGGCAATCGTGGCAATCGACATCAAATAATTGAACGCGAAATCAGGCCACACGAACACCACCACCACGGCGATCGCAATGATGATGGCCGACGTGATCACACCCCCGACCGGAACGCCGCGCTTGTTCAGGCGGCCCAGATACGCGGGCGCATTGCCCTGCTTCGCCAACGAATACAGCATGCGCGAGTTCGCGTACAGGCCGGAGTTGTACACGCTCATCACGGCGGTCAAGCACACGAAATTCAGAATGCCGGCGGCCGCATGCACGCCCACCGAGTCGAAAATCTGCACGAACGGGCTGGAATTGCCGTCGATCGTGCTCCACGGCACCACGGCCATAATCACGCCGAGCGCGCAGATGTAGAACACGAGAATACGCCAGATAATGCCGTTCGTGGCCTTCGGGATGGTGGTGCGCGGATTTTCGGTTTCGCCCGCGGTGATGCCGATGAGCTCGGTGCCGCCGAAGCTGAACATCACCACGACCAGCGCCATCAGCAGGCCGGTCCACGTGCCGTCCGCATTGCGAGACATCAGGCCATGCGGCAGGAATCCGCCGTCAACGGTAAACCAGTTGGCGAACGACGCGCGAATGCCCGAAGCGGTCGGCACATTCGCGATGATCACATACAAACCGCCGAAAATCATGGCAAGCACGGCCACGATCTTGATGATGGCGAACCAGAATTCAAATTCGCCGAACTTGTTCACGCCCATAAGATTCAGCGCCGCGATGGCCACCAGGAACACCGCCGCCGACACCCACTTCGGAATGTTCGGGAACCAGTAATTCACGAACGAGCCAACCACGGCCAACTCCACCATGGCCACGAGCACGTAGTTGAACCAGTAATTCCAGCCGGAAATAAAGCCGGCTCGCTTCGACCAGTACTGCGTGGCGTAATAGCTGAACGCGCCCGCCTTCGGATCCTCGACCGCCATTTCGGACAGGGCGCGCACGATCAGGAAAATCGCCAGACCGCCGATCAGATAGGCGAGCAGAATGGCCGGGCCCGCCAGCTGAATCGACTCGCTGGAACCATAGAACAGGCCGGTGCCGATCGCGCCGCCCAATGCGATCAATTGAATATGACGATTCTTCAAAGACTTGCGCAGCGTCGGCGGAACCGGCACATCGTCGGTTTCGCGCGGTTTCTTCGCAACGGTTGCGTCGCTCATGAATGCTTCCTCTTCTTGGGTGCCTCGGCAATATTCGGCAAATTCGGCAAAAGTTTGGCGATCTTGGCGATGTTGCGTTCGGCAGTAGTGGTAGGTGACGCGCCTATGGTTTTTGGTATGGCGCGTCTTCCCCGATTGTAGCTGTAGCGCGTGGATTCGGTTTCATAGTGTTCAATAGTTCGATAGTTCAATAAAATGAAGGTTTTGGGAGCAATGGTTGGTGCTGTTTGAGCGCTACGGGCTGGAGGTCGTCATGGCATTCATCAAAGACATGGTGCGTATGTGGTTGCATGCGTGGAAGCGATTCATCTCCATCGCACTGATCTCGTTGCTGGGCGTCGCCGTGCTTACGGGCATTTACGCGGGTTGCCGAGACGCTTTTCTTGCGACGGATCGTTTTTTCGACACCCAAGGATTGCACGACATTCAGGTGTTGTCGACGGCCGGATTGACCGATGACGATATTGCCGCGCTCCGTAAGATTTCCGGTGTTGCGAAAGTGCAGGGCGAACGTTCGCAAACCGTGACCGTCGATCTGAACGGCAAAAAAACCGTGACCATGCAGGAGATCGGCACGAACGGCATTGACCAGCCGTATCTGCAAAGTGGCCGTATGCCTGAAAAGTCCGGTGAGATTGCGGTGACGCGCAAATTCATCAAGGATTCCGGATATAAAAAGGGCGACCATATTACGGTGACACCGCAGGATTCGGCGTCTTCTTCTGTGTCCGATTCTGCAGAATCGGACAACCAAACGGGCGAAAACGGGTCCCAGATGTCCGATTCTGCAGAATCGGACACGCAGGATGGCAAACGTGCCGCACGGGTGACCGATTCTGGTGAATCGGACAATCAGGCACTGAGCTTTCCCACCGAACTGACTATTGTGGGCGTGGTGCTTGACCCGCAGGATCTCACCAATCCAGACGGCTATTCGGGTACGAACGCGTTCCGTTCCTCCGCCACCAGCGACTACACGTTCTTTGCGCCGTCCGACGGTGTGACCGGCAGCATGTACACGGCCGTTACCATTCTCGTGAAAGGCGCCGCCGACAAGGACTCGTTCAGTGACGTGTACGACGACACCGTCAGCGAAGTAGCTGACCGCATCGACGGCACGGTGCGAACCAATCGCCAGAAAGCGCGTCATCAGGAACTACTCGACGCTGGAACCAAACAAATCGACGAGGCGAAAGCGCAAACCGACAAACAGTTCGCCGCAGCGCAACAGCAGATCGACAGCAATCGCAGCCAGCTCAATCAGCAAATCGACCAAATCGTCAATATGCAGGCGGGCGCGGCTGCAGGATCCCTCGACGAAACAACCCGTGAAACACTACGTGAAACGGTAATTGCCGCAAGCCCGCAATTAGCGGAAGCCAAAGCGCAACTCGACCAGGCGCAATCGAAATTGGATCAGCAGAAAAAAGACACCGAACGGACACTGCAATCCAAGCAAAACGAGCTGGAAGACAGCATTCCGCAAGTGCGTTGGTATGTGCAGGACCGGTCGCAAATCGGCGGATTCAGCTCGCTGAAATCTGATCTGGAATCCATCCAATCGCTGGGCAACGCATTCCCGATCGTGTTCTTGCTCGTGGCGGTGATGATGAGTCTGACCGCCATGGCGCGCATGGTCGAAGAGGATCGCGGGCTGATCGGCACATACATAGGGCTCGGCTACGGGCGTCTTGCGGTCGCCTCACGATACCTGTTGTTCGCGCTGTTCGCCTGCCTGATCGGCGGTGGACTCGGCCTGATCGCAGGCTTCCTTGGCATTCCGGCGTTCCTGCTCGTCGTGTTGCGAGGCTTGTATGTGATGCCGGACGTACGCTTGGCATACGACTGGCTGTACGGAACGGCCGGAGTCGCGCTGTTCGTGGTCGGCGTGCTTGCCGCAACCGTGTATGCGTGCGCGCAGGAAATGCGACAGAAGCCGGCCAGTCTCATGCGTCCGAAAGCGCCGCGTGCAGGATCGCGCATTCTACTGGAGCGTATCAAGCCGTTGTGGAATCGCATGAGCTTTCTCGGCAAAGTCACGGCACGCAACATTTTCCGTTTCAAATCGCGTCTGATCATGACGGTCGGCGGCGTGGCCGGCTGCACCGCGCTGATTGTGTGCGGACTTGCGATCAACGACACCGTTGCCGCATTGGGCGCGAAACAGTATCAGGACGTGTATCAGTACGATTTGATGGTGGTCGCGAACGATGATGACGCTGATGCGATGCGGCAGAAAGTCGCTTCGGATGGTCGCGTCACGTCGAGCATGGACGTGCGCGTTGAATCGGGTGATTTGACCGGCGATTCGGGGAGCGAAAGCATTCAGCTGGTTGCCGTGCCCGACAGTGAACGCAGCGAGTTCGGCAAGATGGTCACGTTGCAGCCGGTGCGCTCCAGTTGGGTGGATGGTGCGGCCGATACGGTAAGTCTGGGCGATGACGGCGTGATCGTATCGCAGTCCGCGGCAAGCGCGATGGGCGTCAAAGCGGGCGGTATGGTAACGCTGACCAACGGTGACGATATGCAGGCCGAAGCGCATGTCAGCGCGGTGATCCGCAGTGTGATCGGATCGGACGTGTATGTGAGCGAAACCTATTATCGCCAGCTGTTCGATACTGCTGCATCCGGTACGTCTTCCGCATCTTCTGTGTCCGATTCTGGTGAATCGGACAATCAAAGTGGCAAATCCGGTACCTCGAATGGCGCATCGTCAAACGACCGGCAACTGGTGTGGAACGCCATGTACGCGAAGCTCAAAGGATCGGGCGAATCCCAGGCCGCCTACGCGGAAAAGCTGGAAGACGATGACGCGGTCATGAAAGCCGTGAGCTGCGCGCACATGGCGGAAAGCTTCAAATTCGACCTGATGGGCGCGGTGGTCGCGCTGATCGTGGCGCTCGCGGGCGGGCTCGCGCTCGTGGTGTTGTTCACGCTCGCCAACACCAACGTATCAGAACGTGAACGCGAGATGGCCACGCTCAAGGTGCTCGGATTCTTCGACAAAGAGGTTCACCACTATGTGAACCGTGAAATGATGGTGCTCACCATGATGGGCGTGGTGCTGGGCTTGCCTCTCGGCCGTTTCGTCGGCGGATTGCTGACGGCTGCGTTGAATATGCCCGCACTGTATTTCGAAGTGGAATGCACGCCGTTGAGTTATGTGATTGCGGCCGGCGCGACCATGGCTTTCGCGCTGCTCGTGCAGTTGTTCGTGAATCCGGTGTTGGATCGTATCGACCCGATTAGTTCGCTCAAATCCGTCGAATAGGCGCATGTCTGAATGTCCGATTCTCCAGAATCGGACAACTAGACGGGTAAAAGTGCGTTACGGTTGTCCGTTTCTCCAGAATCGGACACTTAGAGTGCCGGAAAGGCTCGGATTCGTGTTTCAGTTCTTCGGATAACGGTAGTTGTGTGGCAGTTGCGTGGTGAGCTGCGGGTCCAGGCCGAGTTCCTTCAACTGCCGGTCGATTTCGCGGCGCGCACGTTTCACAAGTTCGGCTCGATATTCATCGCCATGTCCGGCATTGCTATGTGCCGCATCGCCATGTCCCATCGTTCCCATCTTCTCCAGTGCGTCCAATGTTTCCGCCATACGCTTGAGCCGGTCCTGATGGTGCAGCAGCGCGCGCACCTGCGCATGTTCGTGCACGATCGTCCGCCAATCGGATGGTGTGTGTGCAATCTCCCGAACCGCGGTGACCGGATGTACGTCGGCCACCTGATATGTGATCGAGCCAAGCAGCGGCATCAGGAACACCGTAATCGCGCCGGCTGCGACCAGTGTTGACGCGGTGTCGCCTTGCATGGTGCCGACCTTCACCGCCAGTGACGTGACGGCGACGATGATCGGCAGCGCGGTCGTGCAATACAGCGCTACGGTGACGCGATGATGCGATGACAGCGGATTCTCGCGTTTGTCGAGCGATAGCGCAACATATACGGGCACCGCGCGAATCAGCATGAGCATTACGATGAACGCGACGAGCAGCGCGGGTCGGCCTGCCACGGCGCGCACGTTGATCGCGGCTCCTGACACCACGAAAAACACAGGAATAAGGAATCCGTAGCCGACGCCTTCCAGCTTCATTTCCAGCGACTTGCTGCCGTCGGGGATGATGTAACGCAGGATGAAGCCTGCGGCGAACGCGCCGAGCACCGCGTCAAGTTCGAACAGTGCAGAAATGGTGACAAGGAAGATGAGCAAGAATGTGGTCAGTCGCATGAGCGTTTGCGATGACGTGTTCGCGTTTTCCGTAAGGAAACGGTACAGGCGATGGCCGGTTTTCAGTGCTTTCGTGGGTAGCATTGCGCACAGTAGACAGATGGTAAGGAACGCGCCGAGCACGAGCATGGTCTGCCAGCCGGTTCGGGTGGATAGCAGGATGGCCATGGCAAGGATTGGGCCGAGTTCGCCCCACGTTCCGTACGAGATGATGGCGTCGCCGATGGGGGTGCCTTCGAGGTTGCGTTCCTTGAGAATCGGCATGAGTGTGCCGAGAGCGGTGGTGGTAAGTGCTATTACCGTGGCGATGCCGTTGATGCCTTGCTTTGCGAAGAATGGAAGCAGGGTCACGACGAGTCCGGCGAGCCCCAAGGTGATGATCCATGTGACAAGGCCGACTTTGCCTTGATGTCCGGCGAGTCGTTTCGGGTCGATTTCATAGCCGGCGAGCAGGAATAGGAACGCCATGCCGAGCTCGCTCAAGAGTTTCACGGCGTCGTTCACCTCGATTACGCCCAGTCCGTACGGACCGAGTGCGGCTCCGGTGACGAGCAGCAGCACAGTTTGTGGAATGAACCTTCCTGGAATCAGCTGCGCCACAATCGGGCTGACGGCCGCCACCGCCATGATGATAGTCAATGAAACGAGCTCTTGCGTCATGTTTCTAGCCTAGTGAGTCTGCATGACGGTGTTCAAGGACGTGATGCCCCATGATGAGCCAAAGGGCACTCTGGGGCAAGGTTAAGTTTTTGTAAATTTTATGGGGGGGGGGTAATTCTATGAGCGTTACTATCTGTGCAAAATGGCGGAACTGTTTTGTTTTGAAGATGGAACTCCTTCTTTTC
>PPYE01643756.1_pt1 | contig 19440 bp, 18 predicted proteins | sample 1559881 | NCBI WGS metagenome assembly PPYE01 (sample SAMN08240022, study PRJNA423297) | Human gut metagenome, whole genome shotgun sequencing project. | reverse complement strand
GGCATGAACATTCGGCAACTTCGCAAGACCTTGAAGGCTCATCCTGAAATCAAATTGATTTATACGATTCCTGACTTCCACAACCCGACCGGGACGACGATGAGTGTCAAACGTCGCCAAGCAATGGTTGCTCTTGCTAATCAATATGATGTCATTATTTTGGAAGACAGCCCATACCGGGACCTTCGTTATAGCGGGCAAAACATTCCTGCCATCAAGCATTACGATACTGAAGGTCGGGTCATCTTTATCTCCAGTTTTTCCAAGATTCTCTCACCCGCTTTGCGGACGGGCTGGATCGTGGCGAGTGACACCATCATGCAAGAATTGGTCGGACTAAAATCCGCTATCGATGTCCAATCACCAAATGTGACTTTAGCAGCTATCAACAGCTACCTAGACAGCCACGACATCGATGAACACGTCGCAGCGATTAGTGCTGCATATCGGACAAAACGCGACGCGATGCTGACGGCACTCGATAACTACTTCCCAAAGAACGTGCAATACACGCGGCCAAACGGTGGTTTCTTCATCTGGGTCACCTTACCAGCTGGTGTGGACGCCAAAGCCCTATTAAATGACGTGGTTCTTCCACAGGCGCACGTCGCTTACGTTCCAGCAGCTTGCCAATTTGCTAGCCGCGCAGTCACGAACGGATTCCGTTTGAACTTTACCAATTCCGACGTGGCAACCATCACGCAAGGCATCCAGCGTCTCGGACAAATTCTCCAACCGGTTCAAGTCACGGTACCAACGACTGCCTTGGCAACACCATTCTAATTAGCCCACTCAAATGCGACGACGGTCAACCACGACTGCCGCCGCATTTTTCATTTTAAGGAAGGTGGACCTGAAAATACCATCGTTTTTCGTGGCGTGAGATTGTAGTGACCACGACTGACCACAGCATCCGCTCACCAACTCATATTAAAGGTGGGTCCCAAACCGGTGCTGGCCGCCAAGCCAGCGTTGGTCTAGTACCAGTTCGTCATCCAGTCCCAATCGTATCGCGCCAGTTCATCATGTGGGCTGACGTCTCCTCCACCGTCAAGCCAACTAGTGACTAAAGCGCCGTGACGATTGCCAGTTAGCGGGTAAACTTTTACACATCCTCGCTGTCAATGGCCAAATAGCCGTTGTAGCAACTACGAACCACCTTTTGGCCGCCAAAAAAAGGTTTGACAGTCCTGCGCCGATTCGCTACACTAACGCTATACTAGCCGATTATGAAATAAGCATTGGAGATCCAATGCTTATTTTTTGTTAACAGATTCATTTTCGGATAAACTAGGAGTGTCGTGAAAAATTTCTAGGAGTGTGAATCATGAGAACATGGGTTAAAAAATTAGGTGTTGCGATTTTGGGGCTCGGGTTAGCCGTCACGTTGACCGCCTGCGGAAGCAACTCTAGTAGCAGTAAGTCCAGCGACTTAGGGCTACAAAAATCGGGGACGTTGACGATTGGTTTGGAAGGCACCTTCCAACCTTATAGTTACCGTAAAGATGGTAAGTTAACTGGGTTTGAAGTTGAACTTGGTAAAGCCGTCGCCAAGAAGATGGGCTTAAAGGCCAAGTTCGTCCCAACGAAGTTCGATTCGTTAGTTGCCGGACTGGACACCAACAAGTTTGACGTCGTGATGAATAACATGTCTGAAACGGCTGCACGTAAGAAGAAGTACCTCTTCTCAACGCCGTACATTTATTCTAAGTCCCAACTGGCAGTCAAGAAGAACTCAAGCATCAGCAAGATTACCCAGATCAAGGGTAAGAAAGTGGCACAAACGACCACTAGTAACAACGCTACGGATGCGAAACGTTTAGGCGCGACCGTTACCCCAACCGACAGTTTCCAACAATCGATTGAGTTAGTTGAACAAGGCCGGGCTGCTGGGACCATTAACTCCCGGGAATCCTTCTATGCTTACTTGAAGCAGAACCCGAAAGCCAACATTAAGTTGATCAATTCTGGTGACCAGATTGCCGTTCAAAAAATCGGTGCGATCGTCACTAAGGAACATCCAAAGCTCCAGAAGCAAATTTCAAAAGCCATCCAAGAACTTCGTAAGGATGGAACCTTGAAGAAATTGTCTAACAAGTACTTTGGTGGTAACGTTACTGACAAGTAATGACCACGCCCGCGATTCACGCGGGATACATAGCACCATAATCTAACTATCACAGGAGGCACCCTATGGATTCAATCTGGCACATTATCGTTACATCGACCCCTCAAATCGTTGCGGCAGGGATCAAATACACCATTCCGATTGCCATTATTTCATTTATTCTCGGTTTGATTCTGGCCGTTTTTACCGCACTCGTCAAAATCTCGACTCGGCGCGGCTGGTTCTTGATTCTCAAAGCTATCGCTAACTTTTACGTCTGGCTCTTCCGGAGCACACCACTGCTAGTCCAACTCTTTATCGTCTACTTTGGTTTACCCTACCTCAAAATCAAGGGTGTTTTTCCAAACGGGATTCAGTTGGACCCCTGGACTGCCGGTATCGCGACCTTCTCGTTGAACACCGGGGCTTACTGTGCTGAAACGATTCGGGCCGCGATTCTCTCGATTCCTGAAGGTCAGTGGGAAGCCGCCTATTCCATCGGGATGACTAAGTCGCAAGTCCTTAAACGCATCATTTTGCCACAGGCCGCTCGCGTCTCACTACCCCCACTGGCCAACAGTTTCATCAGTCTGGTGAAGGATACATCACTGGCCGCTTCAATCACGATCATCGAAATGTTCGAAGTTAGTCAACAGATTGCCGCGCAGAACTACCAACCACTCGTGATGTACTCGCTGGTTGCCGCGCTGTACGCGATTTTATGTACGATTCTCAGCTGGCTACAAGGCTACTTGGAAAAACGGACGTCCCACTACTTACGGCCACTTAACTAGGAGGTTGCACAATGATCAAGTTAGAGCATCTTAATAAGACGTTTGGCAATCACCAAGCGTTAACTGACATCAATACTGAATTCAAGGAACATCAAACGACCGTTATCGTCGGGCCTTCCGGGTCTGGTAAGTCGACTTTACTCCGGTCCCTCAACTTACTAGAACGCCCTGAAAACGGCTTGTATCACTTCAATGACGAAACGATTGACTTCACCAAACCGCTGACAAGCAAAACGATCCTGACGATTCGGCGCAAGACTGGGATGGTCTTTCAAGGCTACAACCTCTTCCCCCACCTCAGCGTGTTGAAAAACGTGATGGAAGGCCCCGTACAGGTATTGAAACAAGACGCTGCGGCTGCCCAAAAAACGGCCTTAGACCTACTGGACAAAGTCGGCTTACAGGATAAGGCGGACGCTTACCCCGGCCAACTATCTGGTGGGCAACAACAACGGGTGGCGATTGCGCGCTCACTCGCGATGAATCCCGAATATATTTTACTGGACGAACCCACGAGTGCCTTGGACCCTGAGTTAGAAGCTGGCGTCCTCCGCGTGCTATTGGCGCTGGCTCAAGAACAAGATTCGATGATCATCGTGACGCATAACATGGAATTTGCACGGGCGGTGGCCGACAAGATTCTGTTTGTCGAAGACGGTAAGATCTTATTCGACGGCACACCCGCAGAATTCTTCAAACAACCGACCCAACGAATTGCCGACTTCTTAGCCGCAATGACCTTTACGACGATTTCGGACAAGGCCAACCAATAAACTAAATTAGATTTTGTTCGGCGTCCATCCCAACGCATCTCGCCTGGGCTGGGCGTCTTTTTTGTCTAAAATGATAATATCGTTAATCAAAGATGGCAAAACGATTTGACAATTATCATTTACTCTTGTAAACTAGCTTCAATATCAAAACGTTGTGATGAGATGAGTAGCGGAATAATCACGCTTAGCGAGCCGTTGGTTGGTGAGAAACGGTCGGATTATGCCGCGAAGATGGTCTCTAAATGGTGCTGGTGAGCAGTTGCAAGCCAGTGACGTGTCGTACCCGTTAGCGTACTGAGTTAATTAACTCATAGAGCCAGGCGTTGTGCACGCGCTTGGAAACTAAGGTGGTACCACGATCAGCAGTCGTCCTTTTTGACAGGATGACTGCTGATTTTTTTAGTCACAACAACACATTACGGGGGTAATCTCATGAAAAAATGGCTTAAAACCATTGCGTTAGCACTTTTTGGACTCGCATTGACCGTGACCTTAACGGCTTGCGGCAGCTCTAGTTCTTCCAAATCTTCTTCAGCCAGCAGTCAGTTGGACTTACAGAAGAGTGGCACCTTAACGATTGGCTTGGAAGGCACCTTCCAACCTTACAGTTACCGCAAAGACGGCAAATTGACCGGCTTTGAAGTCGACCTCGGCAAAGCCATCGCCAAGAAATTAGGCTTAAAGGCCAAGTTCGTCCCAACCAAGTTTGATTCACTGATTGCCGGACTCGATGTCGATAAGTATGACGTGGTCATCAACGACATTGCCGAAACCGCGCAACGTAAACAGAAGTACCTCTTCTCAACGCCTTATATCTATTCGAAATCACAATTGGCCGTTAAGAAGAATTCGTCCATCAATAAGATCACAGACATTAAGGGTAAGAAAGTCGCCCAAACGACGACCAGTAACAACGCGACCGACGCGAAACGTTTAGGCGCGACCGTGACGCCAACTGACGGCTTCCAACAATCGATCGACCTGGTCAATCAAGGCCGTGTCGCTGGGACCATCAATTCACGGGAAGCCTTCTACGCTTACTTCAAGCAGAACCCAAAAGCCAACTTGAAATTGATCAGTGGCGGTTCTGAAATCAAGACACAAAAGATTGGCGCCATCCTCACTAAGAAGCACGCCAAACTCCAAAAACAAATCTCCAAAGCCATTCAAGAACTCCGGAAAGACGGGACCTTGAAGAAACTTTCTAACAAGTACTTTGGTGGCAACGTGACGGATAAATAAGCTGTCTGGTTAGCTAAAGCAAAACACGACTGAAAAGTCCCACTAGAAGTTTTCTAGTGGGACTTTTTGGTCTCATCACCTGTTTCAGATCATCTTGTTTGATAATTGCCGGGCAACCCATCTAACCGTGTCACACCAGCATTTCGGTGCCTTTATGCCACGCCAAGTTGCGCTACTTCTCCTTTCATTTGCGGCCATGTTACGTTTAACCGCTTGAAGGTAACGGGGTAAAAAGCCACGCTGGATGTAGCGAAGCGATTGAAACATTCAATCGTAGATCAACTTAGAATTTGGAGATGATGGATAATGTTAGAGCTTCAAGACGTTAGTACCTTTATCCGACGAAAACCGATAGTAATGCACGCGACGTTTGATATTTCACCAGGTCAGATTGTCGGGCTGATTGGACCAAATGGTGCGGGTAAAACTACCATTATGAAAACCATTCTGGGATTAACAAAATTTACTGGGACGATTCGCATTAATCAAATGCTGGTCACCGAAAATAATCATAGCGCGTTAACCCACGTCGGTGCCTTGATCGAGCATCCGGCCATTTACCCGTTCCTCACAGGCCGGCAAAACCTAACGTTATACTCGCATGACCAGACTGACCTGATGCAGTTAGTAACACAATTAGAATTAACGCCCTACATTGACAGACCAGCCAAAGATTACTCCTTGGGTATGAAGCAAAAATTAGGGATCGCCATTGCCCTGCTGAATCAGCCACAACTCGTCATTCTAGATGAACCGATGAATGGTCTCGATATTGAAGCGACGATTTTAGTAAGAAATCTGATCAAGCAACGTGCAGCTCAGGGGACGACTTTTCTGATTAGTAGCCATATTTTAAGTGAGTTGCAGAAAATCATGACCCGCATCATTCTCGTCAACAACGGCCAAATTATCATTAATCAGCCAATCATCACCTTTAACCAGCTCCATCAAACGCAGTATCGATTACTGACAAACGATCCATCACGAACGATAACCGCACTTCAAAATGCGCAGATGGCATTTACAGTCGATGCCCCTTATTTGATTATCAAACAAGCTGACCGAATTAATAGTCAAAAAGTCTTACGTCAAGACGACCTCTACCTAACCGAGCTGACACCAGTCGAAACGAGTTTTGAAAAATTGATCGTTACTATCTTGGAAAAACAACGAGGCCCTCATCATGAAAACTAATCTCAGGATTGAATTATATAAGTTTATTCATCAAAAGAACGGCTTGTGGGGCCTCCTAGTCCTCCCCCTTTTGATGATTTACAGTGGCCAAACGACACGACTATCATCCCAACTTATCACGTTTGAATTTGGGGCACCCCAGTGGATGACACTCATCTTGATTGCGGTCGGTTCCGCATTTCTATCAATGGAATATCACTACCGCACCATTGTGCCATTAGTCTACAAGAGTACTAGTAAACGTGCGATTTACGGTGCTAAACTAATCGTTATTTTAGGCTACGGCTTGTTACTGACAGTCGTTTCCGCTTTAATCACGATGCTCCTAAAGCCAATTTTTACCGGGGACCGCTACCCTTGGACGCCGCAATTAGTGCAGACCGTCCTAATCAATAATACCAGCACCCTGCTTTACTCATTTTTCTTAATCACGTTGGCCTTCATGTTACTAATGGTGATTCAGGTCAACGCCGCCGTCATTGGTATCGGCCTAATCATCGTCTTTTGGGGCGCCAGTCTCTCGGTCGCAATCATCAAGACCTTTTCGTCATTAGCAGGCATTCTAAAATGGAACCCCTTCAACATGGTCTTTGTGACCCAGCAATTATCATCACCAGCTTATGCAGACCTGTCACTGTTAACAAATAGCCAACTCGTTCTCGGAACGCTCGTCTATAGCATCATCTTTCTAATAATTGGCTATCATCAATTTAAAGTTCGTGCGATTTAATTAATTTTGAAAGGAGCCTCGTTATGTTGCGCCGCAATCTCTACCAAGAGTTCTACAAACTAGGCCATCGAAAAATCACGTGGTGGTCACCAATTATCTTATTGCTTTTAATGGTGATCACCGGATACGGAATCGGTTACAATGAAGGTAAGCTATTAACTGTGACGAACTACAACTCGCCGGACTGGATCATCTTATTACTAGTCGTGGTGGGCGCGACGACCTTTTCGATGGAGTTTCAAAACAACGCGATTCTAACCTTATTAACCAAATCACCCAATAAAGCGATTGTTTACCTCTCCAAATATCTGGTGCTATTCTGCTACGATTGTTTTCTCCACGCCATCGCCATCTTATTTACGATTGGCCTCAGATATGCGCCCTTAAACTCGCACGTGTTCTGGTCCACCATTTACCTTTACCATGAGCCACTCTGGGAAAATATGTTGAAAACCGTTGGCGTGGATTTACTAACGACAATGTTCATCATTAGTTTAGTTTTCTTACTTTCGTGCCTGATCAACAGTAATGCCACCGTAACGATTATCAGCCTGCTGATTGTCTTTATGGGCCAATTTGTCTCAAGTTCACTTTTAAATTACAGGGATTGGCTGCCGCTTATCAAGTGGAATCCGTTCAACATGATCAATCTAACCCGGGAATACTATAACTACGTGACCTACTATGCGACGAGCCAGTTATCCAACGCACAATTATTAACGGGAACCTTATGCTACAGCTTACTATTCGTCACTTTAGGATACTTGATTTTAAGAAAAAAACATTTCTAACACTACTTATTTGGAGGACGCTACCATGAATCAATTCCCCACCCAACTAAAAAAACTTCGCAAATCAACTAACACGACCCAGGACGACTTAGCGGCGAAACTATTTGTCTCGCGCCAGGCGATTTCAAAGTGGGAAGCCGGTGATTCAACCCCCGACCTCACCAACCTGATTAAACTCACCGATATTTTTAACGTCGGTTTAGACACGCTGGTCTTTGGCGCAAAACCGGAAGAAAAAGTCGATTCGACCGAATTCGTCTTTGACCCCAAGCACAACCGCTACGTCCGTAAATTAGGCAAAATGAACATTTGGGACTTCTTAGCTGGTTACTGGTGGGCGATTCTACTGATTGTCTTCGTGATTGGTTTCTTTTCAGCATTCTGACAGAAACCAGTTCGTTTTGCCTATTCTATTAACGTGTTATTAGTTAAAATGGCGGCCGATCTTCTTGACCGTCTTTTTGTGTGACCGCAAATTGTTGACGATCACGCTAGTATCACGATTTAACGTTTAATAGGTTGGCCCCATCGAGCACATTCTGATATAGTTGTCCCCACTGACTCCGGCTTAATTGGCAGTCTAGACGCAACAAATAACCAGCCAACTGATTGCCCTGTTTTAGTTATCCAAAATTCCCTAGCTTCCAAGGATCAACAACTCACGATTCCCGTTTGACAATCCCCAACTACGGCCTGTATACTACTCTGTGAACGATACTATACGACGTATAATATAACAGGAGGGATAATAATGGCGATTCAAATCAGTTCTGAGCTTCTCGACGGTTGCGTGCTCGCTTGTCTTAAAGACCAGGATTACTACGGTTATGCGCTGACCCAGCGACTACAGGCAGCCATTAAGGTCTCTGAATCCACACTGTACCCAGTGTTACGACGACTGAAAAAGAATGGCTGGGTCACCACTTATGACCAGGCTTATCAAGGGCGCAACCGCCGTTATTATCAAATTTCTAGCGCGGGGTTGACCCAACTGACCACGATTCAGACCGAGTGGCAGACGTATTACCTAGCTATCAATCAACTATTACAGGGGGAGGATCACCGATGAACGACTACTTATCCAAATTTGAAGCCTTACTCGTTCAGCTGACCGACGACGAACGCGATGAGGTCGTTGAATTTTATCGCGAATATCTGCTCGACGCGGGCATCGACAATTACGATGACTGTGTGGCTGAATTGGGGTTACCCAAGCAGTTAGCGCGCAAAGTGCTGGCGGATTATTCCATTCGCTTCAACGAGAATCTCAGTGCCAATACATCCAAACGGCAAAAATCACAAGCTAACGTCCGCACTATCTGGTTGATTGTCCTGGCATTACTCTCAACGCCAATCACCATTCCGGCCCTGATTGCAATCCTAGCCGTGTTCTTTGCCATCACCGTGTCGGCCTTTGCCGTTATTATCGCGGTCGGTGCCATCCTAGTAGCCGTCACCCTATTAGCCTTCGCTATGTTGACCGCTGGAATTGGGGTCTTTGGTCAGTCACTCTGGGTTGCCCTATTCTATCTCGGTAGCGGGCTTGCGATTATTGGTGCGGAATTATTGATCATGCCACTCTTCATCTGGCTCATCAGTTTGATTATTCAAGGGATCGCCAAAATCGTGCAAAACTTATACCACCGGTTCGTCAAGAAAAATCGTGCAGAGAGAGGAGGTCGTCATCATGCGAAAGACAATTAGAATTGGCGTTGTTTTATTAGTGTTGGGCCTCATCTTAACGATGTTTGGCATCGCTAATAACGGGATTCAAAGCATTTATTGGGAACAAGGCTTTCATATCGTGCGTCATCGCAGTCGTAGTTACCACGTTAGTCAGTTGAAGGAAATCACGCTTGATACCAGCAGCAATATCATTATCAAGCAAGGGACGAGCACCAAGATTACCGTGACAGCCGCTCGTACGTTTCCAAAAATCAAAACTAGTCACGGGCATTTGACGCTTACCTCGACTGCCGACGATTCGCACAGTGTCGGCTTCATGTTCGGCAACGCTGGTCAGTATACCGATACGACGACCATTACGGTTCCTAAGGGGACTACGGTTGAAAAAGTGACCGCTGAATCCGATCAGACCGGCAACTTGTCCTTACAAAATGTGACTGTCGACCAATTAAACGTGTTCAACGATGATGCTGACGTTAATTTGAGCAACGTTAAAATCAATCAGTCCATGGCGTTATCAGGTGGCAACATCCGTTTATCACGGGTCTCGGCCCCTAGTCTGCAAATTGCCGGTGACCCCGATGTCAGCGTCACTAACAGCCACTTCACCACCGCAGCTTCTAAAATCACGACCGATGAAGGTGATATTCACCTGACCAACAACCGGTTCAAAGCCCTGCGGATGACTACTAGTGATGGCGACATCTTGTTCAATAATAATCGGATTACTGACAATCTATCGGCCTCAACCAGTGACGGCGACATCCGTGGAACAGCGCCCCGGACAACGGGGATTCACGCTAACACCAGCGACGGCGACCTCAATATCTTCGGCCACCATGCCAATGACAACGGCGTCTACCAAGTGAATCCGTCCGCTGCCAGCCAATATCGACTTTCAACCAACGACGGCGATATTACAGTCACTAGCAGTAATTAACCACCCTTGATTTCTCACCAAACCCAAAAGCGCGTTCAGACCTGTTTAGGAACTTGGTCTGAACGCGCTTTTTGACATGTTTAGTAATCAGCGACTGAGCTGAAGCGGCCTAGTTGGCGACGACTGGGACTAATGCGACGCCTTTGAATTGGTCACCATCAGCTTGGATTTGAATCGCGTTGGGGCCACCAACATAACGATGACTGGTCAGTTGGGGTAAAATCTCGCCAAAGACAGCGCCAGTTAGTTGGCCAGCCAATTCATCTTGGGACGTTGCGCTTCCCGTAACGACTAGATAAGGCCCACTAGGAAAATCAATGCGTCGGTCAGCACGGAGGGTATCGTTTTTGGGCAAAACAGCTGCATAGTACATCATCTTATTATTGACGGCTTCATTTACTGCGTACAAACAATCATCTTTGGCGCCAGATTTGAGTTCGGCCAACGCCCCATCCGCCTCGATGCGTTGCCAAAAATCAGCCTTTTCTCGGCTAATTCCGGCAAAATCATTGAACTGACTCTTAATCGTCAGTTCCAAGCCCACAACAGTAAATTGTTCCTTTGTTTCAATTTGATAAGTTGTCATAATTAATCCTACTTTCTGGGAATTACCTTGGTATTCCGTTTGATTGCCTTTATAATAGCAACAAACCGTATCAAAAAATGACACCTATAATTCAAGAGCATTAATTTAAGAAGAGGTTTCCGATGAATAAAACAACTCGCATTAATTTAATTATGCGCTATATCAACAACCGCTCCCAGTTTACACTCAAAGAACTAATGCAAGAATTCGATATTTCGCGTTCAACCGCTATTCGTTATGTTCGGACAATCGAAGATTTAGGACTACCGCTCGTATCCGAACCAGGTCGCAACGGTGGCTACGTGGTCATGCGTAATCAAGTGCTCCCAGCCATTCATTTTACGACTGACGAAATCAAAATGATGTTCATTGCATTCATGGCAACCCGCAACCAACAGCTACCTTACCTCACTAGCCGTCGGACCGTTACTGAAAAGTTGCTTGGTCTAATTCCAATCACCCAACAAGACGATTTACTAGTCCTGAGTCAACAATTAGTCTTTGACGGGACTCATCCTCAAAATCCCAACTTACTTGACCGCGCTGACTTACCTGACCCCGTCCTCGAGGCCCTAATTCAACAGCTACTTATCAGCCAGTGTATGCAGATCACGGATAATCACGGTCAAACCTATCAAATTGCCGTTACCCATCTATATCATGAACAAAGTCAGTGGTGGCTTGAATTTATTAAGTTAGACACCACGACTTTAGTCCAATTACCCTTAGCCAAGATTACTGGCGTGGCAGCCGCACAGAACGATTTGGATCCCCAGACGATTGCCGACAAATTAAAAGCGGCCACACCCAAACCAAATGTCGTGCTACAACTCGGGGCGACCGCCGTCAGCCGTTTTAAACGTTACCACCCATTCTCACTCTCACTTGCCTACACCGATCCCTACCAAATGCAAGGCATTTTGAGACACTACCTACCATCAACAACTGATGAAATTGCCTTCTTTGGTGATTGGTTGCAGTTTCTCGGCGAAGATGTCACGGTGGTGCAGATACCGGCAGCATTGCGCGATTATTTGAAGCGCCGGTATAACTAAATCGTCATAAAATGAGCATTTCGGCGTGGCTTGTTCCGCTAAACCTGGTTTACATCTCACTAGGGGCATCACGTAATAACCAATCCACGATATTAACGACCGGAATCCCATCAACATCGTGAATGTCTGGATAATGTCGTTGCGTGATCAATAACTTCTCGTAATTGTCTCGTAATTGCAGTAAATCATCAGTTTCACGGCTATTGGCCGGGATTTCATAAGATACTTGAACGTATAAAACGCGGTCAACTTTACGGGCCACAAAATCAATTTCCTTCGTGTTCATTTTGCCAACGTCTACTGTGTAGCCCCGTCGCTGTAATTCTACGTAGACCACGTTCTCAAGCTGACCAGCATAATTGCCTGGCCGCCGACCGATTGCCGTCCGTCGCAACCCGGGATCCACGATAAAATATTTACCAGCAGTTCTCAGATACTTTTTGCCACGTAAATCGTATTGTCGCGCCCGGTAGAATAAGAACGCATCTTCTAGCAACTGTAGATAGTTTTCAACCGTATGATTACTAATCGAGATGCCTTCATTCTTCAATACGCCCGCAACCTTGGCAGGTTGGACTAATTGACCGATATTATCGGCTAAAAATGCGACTAGCGCTCGCAGTGAGGTAATATCACGAACCTGTGCTCGCTCTGCGACGTCTTTTAACGTAATCGTGTCATACAAACTCGATAAAATGTCATCTTTTAGCGCTACCGGACTTAAGGTAACGAGTGGGAAGCCACCGTACTTTTCATAGGCCAAAAACGCTTGGTCCACCTCACGTGAATCGGACGTGATCTCCTTAGCTGCTAAAAATTCTTTAAATGAAAATGGATAAATGGGAATCTCCACATAACGCCTGCTTAAGAGTGTTGCCAGTTCACCAGACAACATCTTTGCATTAGAGCCAGTCACAATAATGTCGCAATCATAACTGACGCGAATACCGTTGACCACCGTCTGCCAGCCGTCGACCATTTGAATTTCGTCCAGCATGATATATTGGTGGCGTTGCTTATCCAGCTTAGGCTGTAACACTTTGACTAACGCGTCGGCAGTACGCACGCTCAAAAGTTCCAATTCTTCAAAGTTCAAATAAATAATTTGATTGTCGGCAACGCCTTGAGACTTTAGGTAATCTCGATATTGCATCAACAGAACCGACTTACCGGAGCGACGAACGCCCGTGATAACTTTGATCAAATCGGTATCTCGAAATTGAATGAGTTTTTTTAGATATTCCGCACGCTTAATCATGGATAGCACCTCACTTTTGGATTTAGCGGTTAATTTCTGAAATGGAAGTATAGTTCCATTTTAGCTGTCATTTGTTAAATATGGAAGTATACTTCCATTTAGACTCATTTTTCTCAAATATGGAACTATACTTCCATTTACACCCAACTTTCTAAAATATGGAACTATACTTCCATATTCGACCAGACTGCTTAGCTTCCACTAGATTGATCATCAAAATTGACCACCAGTTATTTTTGGTGTACCCTATCCAAAGATAACCACCAGTCATTTTTAAAAAGAAGGTGTTCAGCATGGCTAATATTTACACCCCCAACCAAAAAGCGGCCAAACGGCAGGCAATCATGCAGGCCGCCATCGATTTGTTTGCTCATAACAGCTATACGGAAATTACGATGCAGCAGATTGCTGAAACTGTGGGTAGTTCTAAGGGCACGACGTTTCGCTACTTTGCCACCAAGGAAGACCTGTTCATGACCATCTTGTTGGAAGATTACCAGCGCTATTTTGAGCAGCTAATTGCAGCACTGACACAAGAAGCAAACTTTTCAGCATCTGAGTATATCGCCTGGATGGTCGAGCAGACGAAACGATTGATCGAGCAGCATGACGTTTTGATTCGTTTGAATGCGATTCGCGGGCCCATCCTTGAAGGTAAAGCGAACATGGCCGAGACCATCGCACAACGAGATGCGTTGTATGCCGTCAGCCAGCGCTTGGGTCAACAGTTAGTGGTCCAAACCGACAACTTGTTGGCACAGGCCCAGTTCAGTCACCTATTTATCGTGCAAAGCGGCATCATCAGCGGTCTCATGAACATGGCCTCGTTGACGAGTTTTAATCACCAGAAGTTAGCACGGACCTATCCGGATTTTGAAATCCAACTGGTCCCTGAAGCACAACAACAGATCAAATTTTATTTAATCCAATATTTAGAGGAGTTTTCGAAAAAATGAACCAGCGCAATATTCGTAACTTTGCTATTATCGCCCATATTGACCACGGCAAATCGACCTTGGCAGACCAAATCATGGCACTGACCAAGACTGTCAGCACGCGCGAACAACGGGCCCAGCTGTTAGATGATATGGCAGTTGAACAAGCCCATGGCGTCACAGTCAAGGCACGGACCGTTCGCAATTATTATCAGGCCGAAGATGGGCAGGAATACGAATACAATTTAATTGATACCCCGGGGCACGTTGATTTTAATTATGAAGTGGCTAAAAGTTTGTCAGCGACAGAGGGTGCAATTTTATTAGTCGATGCGACTCAGGGCGTCCAAGCCCAAACCATCGCCAATTATCGCATTGCCAAAAAGCACCATTTGCCACTGATCCCCGTGCTCAATAAAGTCGACCTAGCCTCAGCTGATATCGAAGCTGCCTTAGCAGAATTACACGACCTCGATTCAGCGTTTACACCAGACCAAGTCTTATTGATCTCTGCCAAAACGGGCCAAGGCGTTCCCGCCGTCTTAGAAGCCATTCGGACCCGGCTCCCCGCACCCACTGGAGATGCCGCCGCTCCGCTAAAGGCCTTAGTATTCGACTCGCTGTACGACCCTTACCAAGGCGTCATCGCCTACGTTCGACTGATTGACGGTCAACTCAAGTCCCCACAAGCGCTCAATTTAATGGCTGCTGACTGTCATTTCACCAGTAAATCAATTGGCGTCATGACACCGAACATGTTGCCCCAAACCAGCTTACATGCCGGCGATGTGGGCTACGTGGTCACGGGCATCAAAGACCCCAAACAAATTCGCGTCGGCGACACCCTAACATCCGCGGAGACACCGACTAGTCAGCCCCTCCCCGGATACGAACCTGCAAAATCAATGGTCTTCGCTGGCTTGTATCCGCAAAACAATGATTTCCCCGCACTCAAAGCGGCCGTCCAAAAATTGAACTTGAACGACCCCTCGTTTACATTCGTTGAAGAACGGTCAGAAGCGCTCGGTGTCGGCTTTCGTTGTGGCTTTCTGGGTGCTTTTCACCTTCAAATCATCCGTGAGCGACTGCAGGATGAGTATGGCATCGATGTTCTGACGACCGCACCGAATGTGACCTATCACGTGACACTCAAAAATGGGCAACGCGTTGTCGTGAATAATCCAGTGCAATTTCCCGCTTTCAGCTTGATCGAGCAAGTCGAAGAACCCTTCATGAAAGCCGAAATTACGACGCCCGATGCTAGTTTGAATGCGGTACTGAAGCTCGCTGAACAACACAAAGGGACCCTAATCGACTTATCGAACAATGGCGAGCTAGTCGTTGCCGTGATCAAAATTCCGTTGTCTGAAATCGCGTCCCACTTCTTCTCTGAACTCAAATCCGTCTCACATGGGTTTGCAAGTCTCAACACGACCTTTTACGATAATGAAGTGAGTGATCTCGTCAAAGTAGAAGTCGATATCAACTACGCACCCGTGGACGCGCTCACCTTCGTCGTTCATCGCGAAGACGCGCCACAAATGACCCAGCAATTAGTCATTGGGCTGAAATCAACCGTACCACGCCAATTGTATCCAACACCCGTTCAGGCGATCGTCGAAGGGAAAGTCCTAGCGCGCGTGGATGTGCCGCCATTACGTAAAAATGCGGCCGTCAACGGTGACAAGCATAGCGTTTCCAAAAAGGCCGCCCTGTTACGCCGCCAAAGCGCGAACAAACGGCGTGCTACCAAGAACACTATCAAATTACCGCAAAGCGTGTTCAATACGATTCTTGGTATCTAACACATACACGACCCCGACCAACTACGGCCAACAACTTGTTCATTTTGATCCACCGAAAACCTAAAGTGGCGCTTCAAGAATTTTGAAATCAATTCTTGAGGCGCCACTTTTAATCTAGCATTATCTGGACCTAGCTCACTAAAACGATTGTCGCTACCGACTTTAACCCGGGCGTATAACGAGCCGTTCTGTCATCACCCAGCATAATAAGCATCAAACCACACCAGCAGTAGTGACATAATCAATAGCCCCACCACCGCCAGCGCGTGCCACCACTTATTGCGGACGAAGATGGCAATGTATTCTCGCAAAATCGCATCAGGCAAGAAGAACCGGGCCGTGCGCGCGCCGATGCCATCCGCTTTGAGCCCCGCTTGCTTGGCAAACATCCCCGCTCGCAGCGTATGGTAGTTATTGGTTACAAAAATCGTGCGCGGTTGTTTGATGGGGCCCTGGTCAATCAATTGCTTACTAAACTGCATATTTTGCAGCGTCGTTTTGGACTTTGTCTCCGCCCAACCAGCCGACGCCGGCAAACCATGGGCAATCGCATAATCTAGCATCGCTTGGCCTTCTGGAACCGTTTCGTCACCACCCTGACCACCAGAAAAAATCATGATGGCGGGGTGCTGCGTCTTACGCTGTTGCTTTTGATAAAATCGCAAGCCACGCATGATCCGCTGACCTAGCAATGGTGAGACCCGGTTACCATCCAGCAAGCCCGCCCCCAGGACAATAATATAATCTTGCCGTAATCGCGGCCAGTTAAATTGATAAATCGTCAGCATCGTCAAATAGTTATAGAACCAAAATCCCACGTAGAGTATTACGAGGTTGGGAAAAATCGCCATGAAATTGCTGACTGGTTGTGGGACGTACTGACTCACCCGATTGCCGATAAATGGCAAAATCAGAATCGCTAAGCCCAGATACAAGGTCAACATATTGGCCAAGGTATGGCTTTCATGACGCCACATAATCCAGGCGTTCCATAATAGAAGAAAGGCCTGTAACGCGAAAATCAGCCCAATCAAGAGTAGTAACAACACAAATAACGTGCCGCTGATGATGATTAGCCAATGAATATTACTGCCGAGAATCGTCACGGCCAACATGGCTAAAAAGGAATAGAAAAATAGCGAAAACCAGATGCCGTTACCTAAGCGCACTTTATCGCGATGGTACCGCCACCCAAAGCCAGTTCCAAAGAAGATTGGCACTAGCCAACCCCAGTAAAACACGGCTGGAACTGGGACCCACACTGCCGCATTATTCACATCAACACCCCCGCATAACGTTTTATTCAGCTCCCATCATATCGGAGTCGCCGCGGGACTGCAATCAGGAACCATTACTTTGGCCTAACTGATTTGATAATTGTCGTCATTTAGGCTAAATCCGGAATAGAACACACCATCCGTGCTGCCATCACATTACTTCAGTTGTTTCTGGGCATTATAGAAATTGCGGTAAGCCAAGTAGCACGCGATGATTGAGCCCAGACTCGTCGCTGACAAGAGCATGAATGTCACCATGATTTGGTACTTGATGGCCCGCACAGGATCGACGCCGGCAAAAATCAGCCCAGACATCATACCTGGCAGACTGACCAACCCGACTGTTTTGGCAGAATCAATTGTTGGCGACATTCCAGTACGAATCGCTTCGCGGACAATGGCAATCGAAGCATCTAGCAAGCCCGCCCCGAGTGCCAGTCGTTCCAGCACGCCCTGACGTTGATCGTGGAATTGGCTATTTAAGCTACGGTAGGCCAACCCAATCGCGACCATCGAATTCGACGCAATCATCCCAGAAATCGGGATCATCTGGGACGGAATAAACTTGATGGCTCCTGATAAAACGAGTACGCCCAACGTCACGCCGGTGCTGACAAAGATGGCTAATAGTGAGATTCCTAACGCGTTGTCGATGCCCGGGCCACGTTTTTTCGCATTCCACGCCGCATTAAAGATAATGAAGCCCATCATCGCTAGCGTCAGCCATAAATTATTAACGCGGAAAATGTACTTCAACAAGTAGCCGACAATGAACAACTGAACGACTGCGCGAACGACACCAATAATAATGTCCTTGTCTAAGCCCAATTTTTGCCACAAGCTAATCCCGAGCGCAACTAAGACTAACATGGCTGCGAGAAACAACGATGTATTATTAACTGCTAAATTCATGCATGCACCTCCAAGCGTCCATCGACAACTTTCGCGAGCTGATCGGCTGCGGCAATCTCCGTCGTATCGTGCGTAATCATGATGGTCGTGACGTGTTCCTGCTCATTAAGTCGCCGTAACCACTGGTGGACAATATCCTTGTTCGCTTCATCTAATCCCGCCGTCACTTCGTCTAGAAGTAGGACTTGTGGTAAAAATAACACGTTGCGAATCAAGGCCACCCGTTGCCGCTCCCCACCGGAAAGCTCGGTGACGGGTTGGTGTAAGGTCCGTTCTGACAAACCAAAGTTCTGTAAAGCCGTCACGACGCGGCTAGTATCCATTGGTTGTTTGCGAATCTGATAGGGAAAAGCTAGGTTGTCCGCTACCGTTTCGCCAAATAAGGTCGGTTGTTGGAAACAATACGAGACCTGCCGCCGATACATAATGGGGTCGTAACTTTCAATCGGTCGGCCCTCAAACTGCAAGTCACCACTCGTTTTCGAAATCATGGCCGCCATGATTCGCAATAACGTACTCTTGCCGCCCCCCGACGGCCCAGTCAACGTGATGTGGGCCCCCGCCGGAATCTGCCAATTAATATCATGCAAAATGTGCTGGTCCGCAACTTGATAATTAACTTGTGACAACGAAATCAACGCTTTCATTTCTAGCCACCCCCGTTATTAGATTAGAATCATTATAACCTAATAATGTATCTGCTTTCAATGAAAACTACTCAGTGATTGTCGCTTTCCCGCCATGCTATAATGGGAGTTAACACAGTTCACAGAAAAACGAGGTCAAAATTAAACTTATGCCACAATCTAACCATTATTCGCACCAATCCCGATCACACAATGATCGACGCCGGCAGCAACCGGCCGAAAAGGTGCAGTCGACCGTTACGATCGGCCAACGTTTTCCACTCACGATTCGGCGCCTCGGCATCAATGGCGAAGGAATCGGTTACTATAAGCACGTGATTACGTTCGTCAAAGGCGCCCTACCAGAAGAAGTCGTGGTCGCTGAAGTCACCGCAGTCCATCCGCGGTATTTGGAAGCTAAAATTCGCAGTATTCGTAAACCAAGCCCGGACCGCGTCGATCCACAAGACGTCTACGCGGGCGAAGTGGGTGGTTTCGAGCTCGAACACCTCGACTACCCGGCACAATTAACGTTCAAACAAGATTTGATTCGCCAAGCACTCGAAAAATATCGACCAGCCGGTTATCGCCACTACGACGTCCGGCCAACGATTGGCATGGCTGACCCGTATGCCTACCGCAACAAGGCCCAATTTCAAGTTCGGATGATCGATGGTCACGTCGCCGCCGGACTTTACAAAGAAAATAGTCATGACCTAGTCGACTTAC
>PPYE01357643.1_pt1 | contig 19450 bp, 16 predicted proteins | sample 1559881 | NCBI WGS metagenome assembly PPYE01 (sample SAMN08240022, study PRJNA423297) | Human gut metagenome, whole genome shotgun sequencing project. | reverse complement strand
CTATCTTCATTCTACCACCATAGAGAGGAAATGTCTCTATCCTTTTGGTCCCCTTTTGGAATTTGCTCGTTTATAGTTAGTTAGTGTGCTGATGACCAGTCTGGACAAAAAGGAACCTATCCTACCATTGAATTTATGAGTGCCCTGCCCCGAAAAAAGGGCAAAAAAACGTCCGGCGCTGAAACACGGTTTCAACATCGGACGAATTTGTGCTATGAAACGCTTGGGCGACAATTACGCCTTGGCGATTTCCACGAGCTTGGTGAAAGCAGCTGCATCGTTCACAGCCAGATCCGCGAGAATCTTGCGGTTGACGGTGATGTTGTGCTTCTTCAGGCCATTGATGAACGTGGAATAGCTCATGCCGTTCAGGCGAGCAGCGGCGTTGATACGGGTGATCCACAGGGAGCGGAAATCACGCTTGCGCAGCTTGCGGCCCTTGAAGGCATAGCGCAGGGAACGAGCAACCTGTTCGGACGCGGCGCGGTACTGCTTGGACTTTGCACCCCAGTAGCCCTTAGCCAGCTTCATGACCTTGCGGCGCTTCTTCAGAGCGTTCACAGATCTCTTAATACGTGCCATTGTGAGTATCCTCCTTGCCAGCGAATGGGCTTAATTACTTGTAGGGCAGCAGCTTGTGGATGGTCTTGGCTTCCGCCGCGTTGTCCACAATGCCGTCAGCGCGCAGGTGACGGGTGCGCTTGGTGGTCTTGAGGCGAACCTGATGGTTGGCGTTCATCTGCTTATGCTTCACGATACCGGTCTTGGTAAAGGAAAAGCGCTTGGCAGCACCACGGTGAGACTTCTGCTTAGGCATGGTGTAGTCCTCCTTCCAATGCTGATAAAACGGGGCGCAGGCAAGCTGCGATAGCCGTTTTATTCCTGTTCTTGATTCCCCTTGGCGTTTTCGCGGGCGGCCTTCTTTTCAGCGAAGGAAGCCTTTGCCGCCTTGGGGGCCAGGATCATAATCATATGACGGCCGTCCATCATGGGACGGCGCTCCACCGAGCTGACCTCGGCGCAGCGGGCCGCGAAGTCCTGCATGACCTGCATGCCGATTTCGCTATGGGTGATCTGGCGGCCACGGAAACGGATGGACACCTTCACCTTATCGCCACCCTGAAGGAACTTCTGCGCCATTTTCGCCTTCGTGAGAACGTCGTTCTCCTCGATGGTGGCGGACAGCTGAACCTCCTTGGTTTCGACGACCCGCTGATTCTTCCGGTTTTCGCGTTCGCGCCGCGACTGTTCGTAGCGGTACTTGTCATAGTCCAGCAGTTTGCACACCGGCGGTTTTGCCGTGGGCTGGATTTTGGCGAGGTCGAGGCCGCGCTCTTCCGCCAGCTCCATCGCCTTGGCTGTTGGCATGACGCCGAGCTGTTCGCCGTTTTCGTCAATCAGGCGGACTTCCCGGTCGCGGATTTCCTCATTGATCATCAGATCGAGTGCTATGTCCATACACCTCCCAATTTTCGTTGAAGCCAGCGTTTTCTGCTCCATACCACAGAAAAAGCGGCGGGTGACTCCACCCGTCGCTGACATGCAGTTTGCGCCTTTTTCGGCGGTCAATCCGCCTGAAAGGGAAAAAGCCTGTGAACCCGGCAGCATACGCCGCGCAAGGTGAGAGACGGGCAAGCCTCTGCTTCAAACACGGATATTGTAGCACAGGGGAAGCGGTTTGTCAAGGGGGATTGGGCGGATTTTTTTGCGCGAAGCCGGAGTTTTTTCCGCGAAAACAGGCGCAGACCGCCCGCTGGGGAAGTCTGCGCCCACTGATTTTACTCGGTGTACGGCGTGCCGTGCGGGATGCCCTGCTTCTCCGCCCACTGCCACGCGTAGCTGCCGACGCTGGCGAAGATGACGACATCCGGCGTGTTCTCGAACGCGTCCTCCGCGATGTAAGACACGGAGTCCGGCAGGGTGATGCACTTCAGGTTCGCGCAGTCCGCGAAGGCGCGCGTGCCAATGACCTGCAGTCCATCCGGCGCAACGACCGACTGAATCGTGCTGTTGCCCACGAACGCCTCGTCATCTACATAGAACGTCGACGCGGGCAGCTTCACCTGCGGCAGCCCGATGCCCGTGAACTGCTCGGTGATGAAGCCCTGAATGTGGATGTCCAAAGCATCATCATGCGCATACCAGCTGCCGTCGAAGGATGCCACCACGCCAAGTTCCGTTCCAGTGCCCGACGGTTCATTGTAGCCCCACTGGCTGTACTGGACATTCGTGCCGTCCAGCCACTTCCACGAGCCGCTTGTGTTGCTTGCGCCAATCCACGCCTTGTCAATGGTCGAGGTGGCATTCAGCAGCTGCTCAATAATCTTCTGTTCCGCGTCGTTGTGGACGATGGCAAGGCGCTTTCTGACGGCTGTGCCGCCATCGCCGCCCATGTTGGCGCACATTTCCTGTGCGATGCCCCAGCTGTTGTAGCCGCCGTAAAGCGTGTAGGTGATACCGTTGCGGGAAATGCTTCGTCCAGTGTAGCTGCACTCCCCATAGACGGTGGTGTAGTTCACGCCATTTTCCAGCCTGACCCAGCCGCCATCCGCCATTTCCTCGTAGTCCTTTGCGGCGTAAATGCGCGTCCAGATCTTGCCCTTCGCATCGGTATAGGTTTCATCCGCGCCAAACCAGAAGTCCGCATCGCGATCCATGTGCTTGACGAGGGCAGCCGCGTCATTCGGGGCTGCCAGCACATCCACGCCATCTTCCGCCAGCACATAAGCGAGCGCCCAGCCCGACTGGCAGTAGACATCCGGAATCGCCGCTGATTTGCTCCCTGTGTGCGCCGCGGAGAGGTCGGTATAGCCCAGTTCCTTGCCCGTGCTATCTGCCACAGGCGCCCAGAGGTAGCCGTTCTGGTCTTGGCGCATGTTGTTCACGTCCACTTGGAAACTGCTGCCGGATGTGTACGTTTTGACAATCGTGTCATCCACATTCTGCGTCTTGTAGACATACACCGTGCTGCCCGGATTCGCAAAGTAGTCGTACCAAGCGGGGGTCTGCTTCACCTGCTCGACGTAGGTGTCCGCAGCAATCACCCAGCCGTAGAGGTAGGTGCCGTCGGACTGCTTGTAGCGCGCGTATGCCCAGTCGTTGCCGAAGCGCGGGTCGCGCAGCTTGTGGCTGACGTCCAGCTCCAGAATGGTGTTTTTGCTCAGCGTTTTCAGCACGCCCGTATCGCACCAAGTGTTCGGGAAGGTGCGGACGTAGAGGCTGCTGAGTGCTTTGTACTGCGTCCACGCGGGTTCATCGGGTTCAAGGTCGGGGACGATAGCGGTCTTATCGCCGATGTTGCAGTAGAGAATCGAGCCGTCCGACATCAGCACAGGCGCAAAGAAGTACTTCTTATTGCTGTCCATTGCGACGTTCAGCAGGTCAATGGTCAGGTAATCGCCCACCGCCGTCGTGGTCGCGACAGCGCCGGAAATGCTCTGCGATTTGCGAATGTTGAGCTTCGCCTTCGTGCGGTAGGTGAACCACGCGCGCGGCGTTTCCTCCACCTCGACGATGAAGCTGTCAACGTATGTGTTCGCGCAGTCGCGGTAGGTGAACCATCCCTCATAATCGCCCTTGATTGCCAGCGCGGTATGGCTGCTGGTCGGCGTCGCGCTCGACGAGCCCCAATTCTGATAGCTCATCGTGTTGTTATTCAGCCACGTCCAGCCATTGCCTGCGCCATTCGCGTGGCCGCCCGTCCACGCCGTGCCGCCGTATGCGCTCATGATGGTCGAATGCAGCATGGCATCTTCCTGCGCATTGTCAATCACGACGAGGTGTCCGCCCATAGACGCCGCGTACTGCGCCGCCTGCGCCCACGAGACATTGCCGCGGCAGAACGTGTAGACGCTGGCTCCGCTGCGCACAGAGACGACTTCCTCAATGCTGTCGTCAACCTGCGTCAGCGGCTCGTTGGCATTCGTCACATCAAACCAGCCCGCAACGAAATCATCCCCATGCCCACGCATGAAGGTGTACTGCTTGCCATTTTCGGTGATGGTGACGCGTTCGTTCCTGTCCAGCCAGATGATTTCGCCTTGGTCGTAGCTGCTGAGTTCTGACAATTCAAACGTGGCAGGATAGCGAATTGACTTTGCCCCCGCTGCATTCGTTACTTCGTAGCGTTCCCAGTCGCCTTCGCGGTCAATGCCGCAGGGAGTAGGCGGGTCCGCAAGCACCTCGATATATCCTTCTATTGTCTTTCCATTCTTTGTATATCGGCAAGGCGCCCAATAGGTGTTAACGCCCGAAGCATCGTAAAACACCATGTTGGCAACATCTATCTGGAATACGCCGTCGGCGCTGGTAAGCTCGTCGATTTTATTCTCATAATACGGCGCAGCATACACGACGATTGCACCATTTTCGTCAATGATGTAGTCGGAATAGTGGGCAGAGTTTCCGATTTTATCCTGTTTCTGCATGTAGTTGCTGTCGCTCTCGATGCACCAGCCGTAAACGTACGAACCATCGGACTGCTTGTAGCGCGCATATGCCCATGTGTCGCCGTATTTCGGCTCGCGCATTGTGTGATTGAGGTCAAGTTCAACCGTTGCAGCCTTCGGGATTTTCATGATCACAGTTCCCGTAGCATTAGAATCCGCAAAGGAACGCAAATTTAAGCCACTTGCCCAGACGACTTTGTAGTTCCACCATTCTGCGTTTGCCTGTTCGCTCATCGGTCGCACGGTCGGATGGTCTTTTTTCGAGAGGTAGTAGTGTGCGTTCAAGTCACAATAGCCAGTGGTGCCATCATTCAGCTGCACCGGCGAAAGCCATCCCCAGCCGTTTCGCGCGCGCATAGCGTACACATGACTTAAATCAACACTAAATTCCGTTCCAACCGCTATTGTTTTAATTACATTCGCGCTTCGTAGCGAAGGCGTGCTGTAAATGGAAACGCTATTGTGGTAGGCTTCATAGGTGTACCATTCGTGCGACGGATACCCCGTCACCTGAACCTTGAAGCTCTTTTTAACAGCTTTCGCTCTGGTTCTATTTCCATCGGCAATCGCATATGCCGTAATGGTCGCAGTACCAGCTCCAACCGCCGTAACCAAACCAGTATCCGGGTTCACAATAGCAACATTCTCATTGCTGCTCTGCCAGAACAAACCTGTATACCCCGATGCAATTTGTACATTCGGCGAAGAATAGAAGTAGCGGTATACGCCGCTGCTGGGGTTCGGGTAAAACGCATTGCTCGGCGAGACGCTGGAAGTAATTTTCAGCGTCGTATCCACGTTCATTGTAATTGTCGTGTTTTCGCTTAAAACACTGCTTCCGTTTTTCAGCGTAATCCCCGTCACCGCCTGCGGTGTGCGTAAAGTTCCCACTTGACTCCAATCCGGGTGATAGTAGCCAACAATGCCATAATAAGTCTGATTTACTTTCTTGGTTGTATCGTAGCTTTCAGCACAACTGACCCGTCTGATGCTCCAGTTGCCGCTGACAAATGTCACCACTTTTGAACTGCTATTGTAACTTATGACAATGCCAACGTGCGACAGACTTGATGAAAGTTCCTTTGCTTCAGACGATTTATACGTATTCAAGGTGATAATATCACCCGGCTGCGGCACATAGTTCGGATCATACTGTTTAGCATACTTTTTGTAATCCGAAAAGCTATTTGGATCAATCACGCAGTGGAACCAATCAGCGTGTGTTTCCCCCGTGCTGGGGCAGTATTCCTTATACGCCTTTACCGTATTCGGAATTACGCTCGTCGGAATACCTATCTGGCGCGCAACCACAGAAATGAAAGCCGCGCACCACGCACCGCCTTGAAAGATTTGGTTGTTGTCTGTTCCTTTTGCGCCGTACATATCCTGCGCAAAGTCCGTATCAGACTTCGCAAACAGCATCGCCGCCTGTGCGAACTGTTTCCCCTTATCCGTCGCCGCCAGCGCCTTCCCTTCCCCCAGCGGCGTCCAGCCAAACATCAGCGCCGCCGCAATCAGCAGTGCTGACAGGATTCGTTTGCTTCCATTGAGCCAACTCGTTTTCATGGTTTCTCTCCTCCCCTATTCGTCCGGCTACACCCATTGCTGCGGACAGCATCCACCAGAGGCGCTGCACCGATGCTGTTCATATGTAAATTATACCTGACAAAAATCAACATGTCAAGAGTGGCCAGCATAAATATGGAAATTTAGTGGATAAAAAGACAGGTTTCGTCCGCGCGGCATGCCATTGTACTATGTAACCTGTTTTTTCTCGCGGTTACACGGTTTTCTTACACATAAAATAACGCTGTTTTTTTGAACCGCAAGTATATCGTTTTCGGCTAAAAACAGACGCGAAGGGACAGGGCATTTTGTGAAAAATCGCCGCCATCTTTCCTGAAATTTCCTGAAAACTTTCGGAATACGCGGAATACCGAAAGAATTTCGGAAAACCGATGTAACTTCGTTTCAATTAACCCATGTGTGTGGTATGATGAGTGCATCAGATGACACCGAAACGTACAACAAAACGCATCGGGGCTGCTGATGGGGTTCCCCTCCCCCTCATAATGGGAAATTTCAAGCAACAAAGGAGGCTGCAGGGGATGGCTCGGAAGTACATGAAAATTGCCATGGTCGGACAGAAGCGCGTACCGTCCCATGATGGCGGCATCGAGGTTGTGGTGGGCGAACTGGCCAAGCGCATGGTGGCGCAGGGGCATTCCGTGACGTGCTATAACCGAACCGACAAGCAGCAGCCGCAGCCCGAAAATTTCAACGGCATCAGCCTGAAGTATGTACCGACCATCCAGAAGAAGGGGCTGGCGGCGGTTTCCGCAAGTTTCTTCGGCTGCCTTTGCGCGGCGGTGGGCAATTATGACGTGGTGCATGTGCACGCGGAAGGCCCGGCGCTGTTCTGCTGGCTGCCGAAGCTGATGGGCAAGCGCGTCATCGTGACGGTACACGGGCTGGACTGGACGCGCGCGAAATGGCAAAACGGCATTGCGTCCAAGTGCATCAGGTTGGGCGAAAAGATGGCGGTTCGCCACGCGGATGAGCTGATTGTGCTGAGCCACGGCATGAAGCAGTATTTTGCGGACACCTATGGGCGCGAGACGCTGTTGATTCCCAACGGCGTGCCGAGCTACCAGCCGTGCGCGCCGGAGCTGATTCGCCAGTACGGGCTGGAAAAGGACAACTACATTCTCTATCTGGGGCGCATCGTGCCGGAAAAGGGCGAACACTACCTGATTGAGGCGTACAAGCATCTGCCGACGGACAAGAAGCTGGTCATTGCGGGTGGCGCGTCCGACTCGCAGGAGTATTTCGACGAGCTGCGCGAAATGGCAAAGGACGACGACCGCGTGATCTTCCTCGGCTTTGTCCAGGGGCAGCTGCTGGCGGAATTGTACAGCAACGCTTACACCTACGTCCTGCCCAGCGACGTCGAGGGGATGCCCCTTTCGCTGATGGAGGCGATGAGCTACGGCTGCTGCGTGCTGACAAGCGACATCGACGAGTGCGCCTCCGTCGTTCAGGAGCACGGCGTGACCTTCCGCCGCGGCGATATCGACGATTTGCGCGCAAAGCTGGCGGATTTGCTGGCGAATCCGGCGAAGGTGGCAAAGTACAAGGCGGAAGCGCCGGATTACATCTGCCATTTGCACAGCTGGGACACGGTGACGCAGCGGAGGTTGGCGGTCTATCGCGGGGCTGTGCCGCAGGAAGAGCCGCATCGGGATTTGCTGCCGGCAGCGCTGGTGGCTGAGCTGGCAAAGCGCAAGTCACTTGTGCGCGGCAAATAAAAAATCAGCATATATAAAGGAAGCGACTGCAACGGGCGCTTCCTTTTTTCGTGCATCCGCGCCTCCCCGGCTTGCTTTTTTGGCGATTGTGCTGTACAATAGGAAGATGGATGAGCCTACACAAGGAGGTGAGGACAGCATGTACGGCAAAGCCAAAGTCAGCAAGCCCGATTGGTACATGATGGGCATCTGTATCGTATTCGCTTTGACATTCAGCCTGCGCAGCGTGCCGCTGGCGGTGCTTCTGCTGCTGTTCATGCCCTTTTCGCTGCTTTCCCTCACGGGGGAACTGCCCCTGCCGACCCGCAACGCGCCAATCTGCCAGACATTGCTCTGCATCAGCATCCCGCTGCTCGTCATCGGCGCATTTTCCTCTCTGCTGCTCCTCCTGCCGAAGCTGCTCATTCCGTCCGCCTGCGTCTGGCTCTTCGGCGGCGCGCTGATGCTGTTCCTGCCGCCCGGCGCCTTCCGCAAATCGCGCATGGCAATGTATTGGGCGGTGATTTGCTTCGCCGCCGTCGTCGCGCTGCTGATGATGCTCCTTCAGCGCTATCAGGCGTATGGCGACCTGTATGAGGGCTTGTCCTATGACATTCTGCGTGTCATGATGAACGCGCGGACGCGCCCGCAGGTGCTGTATTCCGCGTATGTGTCCGGGCTGGCGGCGCTGGATGCAAAACGCACGGCGGCGCTGGAAAGTCTCGCGGCGCTGACGGGCGGAAACGTGCTGCCGTGGCTTTCCGAGGATGTGCTGCAGCAGCTGGAATGGAGTCTGCGCGCAACGATTGAGAGAACGCTGCCATCCGTCGTGCCTGACCTGCTGGTCAAAGGAATCATGGCGTTTTCGCTGGGGATGCTGCTGTGCTGGCGCAAATTTCCCGATGCGGAGGACACGCCGTCCACCGACCGCTGGTTCATGCCCACTCCGCTGGGCATCAGCATGGCGGTGCTGCTGCTTCTGAGCGCGGCGCAGCTGTTTACAACGAACGCGACAGTTGCGCTGGCGGCTTCGCTGCTGGGCAGTGTGGCGTTCTGGAGCTTCGCGGTGCAGGGCGTTTCGGCGCAGAATTTCGCCATGCTACGCGCGGGTGCAACGCGCGGCCGCCGCTGGTTTCTAACCATCCTGATGGTGCTGTTCGTGCCGATTCTGCCGATGTTCGCGGGCTGCGTTGACCAAATCCGCGACCTGCGCGGACTGCGCGACGACCGCCATCGAAAAGACGATGATTTTTCTGATTTTTAAGATTTAAGGAGGATACAGATTATGAAGGTTATTTTGCTGGAAGATGTGAAGGGTGTCGGCAAGAAGGATCAGATTGTGAATGCGGCGGATGGCTACGCGCGCAACTTCCTGTTCCCCAAGAAGCTGGCGGTGGAAGCGACCCCCGGCGCGATGAAGGGCGTTGAGAAAATGCGCAAGGCGGAAGCCGAACGCGAAGCCCAGCGCCGTGCCGACGCGACGGCACAGGCGGACGCCCTGCGCGGCAAGGTCATCAGCATGTCGGTGAAGTGCGGCGCACAGGGGCGGCTGTACGGCTCGATTACGAGCGCGGAAGTTGCCGAGCAGCTGAAGGCGCAGCACGGCGTTGCGGTGGACAAGCGCGACATCAAGTGCGAGAACATCCGCGCCGTCGGCGATGTGGAGATTGAGGTGCGCCTGTACAAGGACATCTCCGCGAAGATGGTTGTGCATGTGGAAGCGGCGGCGGTGAAGTAAGGCCGTCACCGCCGGGGGGCTGCCCTCCCGGTCTGCCGGAAGGTTTTCTTCCTATTATAATGGATTTTGTTGCAGGGGGTTCGCCTCTGCGGAGGCGACCAAAGGGCTTTCCGATCGCCCTTTGGAAACCTTCGGCGCCACCCATGTTACAATGCTGTACTGTTGCTTGGAAGGTACGAACAGTACACAAACTAAATCAGTTTCAATACAGTTCAACAAACATGGGAGTGCACGCGAAGGAGTCCAGAGGGCGACCGCAAAGCCCTCTGGTTACTGCAAACAAGACCAATTGGGGAGAAGTCACCAACTCCATAACGCAAAAAATTCAAGGGGAATCCATAAAACTCCCCTTGGGAGAGGTTTATGTCAGAATTTCGTGGCGTGACGCCGCCCAATAGCGTCGAAGCGGAGCAGTCCGTGCTGGGCGCGATGATGCAGGATGAAAACGCGGTGCTGCAGGCGGCGGAAGCCTTGTCCACCGACGATTTCTATCAGCCGGCGCACCGCGAAATCTTCGAGGCGATGGTTGCCCTGCACCATCAGCAGCGCCCAATTGACCTCGTGACCGTCGATGCGGAGCTGACCCGCCGTGGGACGCTGGAAGGCATCGGCGGCACGGAGTACCTCATGCGGCTGATGAGCTTCGTGCCGACGACCGCGAACGTCAAGGCGTACATCACCTTGGTGTCCGAAAAATCGACCCTGCGCAAGCTCATCAAGGCATCGCAGGAGATTTCGCAGGAGTGTTACAGCCAGCAGAATCCCCTGCAGGAGACGCTCGGACACGCGGAAAAGGCGATTTTCGACATCGTGATGAACCGCGCATCCGGCGAGAGCCTCGTCCACGTCCGCGACGTGCTGTACAACACCTACGCCAACATCGAGGAGCTGGCGAAGCTCAAGGGGCGCGTCTCCGGCGTGCCGACTGGCTTCACCCTGCTGGACAACATGCTCACCGGTCTGCACGGCGGCGAACTCATCATCATCGGCGCGCGCCCGTCCATGGGCAAAACGTCCTTCGCGATGAACATCGCCACCCACGCCGCACTCTACGCGAACAAAAGCGTCGCCGTGTTCTCGCTGGAAATGCCGCGCGAGCAGATTGCCCTGCGTATGCTCTGCTCCGACGCGCGCGTCAACATGCAAAGCGTCCGCCAAGGCACCCTGCGTGAAGAGGACTGGATAAAGCTGGCGAAATCCATCGGCCCTATGTCGAACTCCCCTGTTTACATTGACGATACGGCGGGCATCACGCCAACGCAGCTCCGTTCGCGCTGCCGCCGCCTGATGATGGACAAGGGGCTTGACCTCATCATCGTAGACTATCTGGGTCTTATGCACGCCGACGGCAAGACCGAGAACCGTCAGCTGGAGGTGAGCGAAATCAGCCGCCAGCTGAAGGCGATTGCGCTGGAGCTGAAAGTGCCGCTGATTGCCTGCGCGCAGCTCTCCCGTGCATCGACGACGCGCGACAACAAGCGTCCCGCGCTGTCCGACCTGCGCGACTCCGGCTCCATCGAGCAGGACGCGGACGTTGTCATGTTCATCCACCGCGAGGGGTACTACGACCCCGAAACGGCGGACAAGAACGTGGGTGAAATCATCATTGCGAAGCAGAGAAACGGCCCGCTGGGCACGGTGAAGGTCGCGTGGCTGAGCGAATACACGACGTACACGGATTTGCCGCCCTCGGCGATGGGGGGAGAGAACGGCGGGGATGCGCCTTTCTGACTTGCTGCATCTTGGCAGATGTTGTTTTCTCTTTCGCTTATTATTCTGCTTTGCGGCAGGGGAAATCGCCTCTGCGGAGGCGACCAAAGGGCTTTCCGATCGCCCTTTGGAAACCTTCGGCTGCACCCTTCCATGTTACAGTGCTGTATTGCTGCTTAAAAGGAACGAAAGGTTCACTAACTAAATCAGCTTCAATACAAATCAAGTAACTTAGATGGCGAAGGCGAAGGAGTCCAGAGGGCGACCGCAAAGCCCTCTGGTTGCCGCAGTCAAGACCTGTTGCATAGAAAATACTACTAACGACTATGAGGATTCCAAAATCCTCAACTATTTTCATCCATCGGAGGAAAATCACCCATGACAGTCAATCAGCTGGAAACCAACGCCCGCTTCGTCGGGTTTCTGCTCGTTCGCTCTGCGGACGCGCGGACGGATAAGAAGGGCGGCTCGTACCTCGACCTCACCCTCGCGGATAAAACGGGCGACATCAACTGCAAATACTGGGACTGGAATCAGCTGATGGACGTGCCCAAGCAAGGCTCGGTCATCAAAGTGCAGGGGCTGGTGCAGGAGTACAACAGCCGCAAGCAGCTCCGCATTGAGCGGATGCGCGCCGCCTTGCCGCAGGACGAGGTGGACATGGCGCAGCTGGTCGCCTGTGCGCCCGAAAAGCCTGAAGTGATGCGCAAGGACATCGAGGACACGATTGATACCTTCCAGTCCGAGGGACTGAAGAAAATCGTGCGCGAGATGCTTCGGCTGACGGGCGACAAGCTGGAATGGTTCCCGGCGGCGCAGCGGCTGCACCACGCGGAACGCTCCGGTCTGCTCCACCACACGACGAGTATGCTGAATCTGGCGCGGCACGTCGTGGCGGCGTATCCGTTCCTGAACGCGGAGCTGCTCTACGCGGGCGTTATCCTGCACGACCTGTGCAAGACGACGGAAATGATCAGCGACGAAACGGGCAGCGTGAGCGATTATTCCGCGGACGGGCTGCTGATTGGGCATTTGGTGCGCGGCGTGGCGCGGATTGAGGAAGCGGCGAAGAACGTGGGCGTATCCGGGGAAATTGTGCTGCTGCTGGAGCACATGGTGCTCTCGCATCACAGCATCCCGGAATACGGCAGCCCGAAGGCGCCGATGTTCCCCGAAGCGGAGGTGCTCGCGCGCATCGACGATTTGGACGCGAAGATGAACGAAATGCAGGGGATTCTCTCGCGCGTGCCGGAGGGTGCGTTCTCGGAGAAGGTCTGGAGCCTTGACCGGCGGATCTATCACCCGAAGTATCAGGAGATTGATGGGGCGGAATGACGTCATCCGCATTCTTTTGCAAGAAAACGGGTGTTTCAATCGTTTTTGAATTAAGGCTAGGATAACAACCATAAGGAGGGAATCACGATGAAAAAGGGCTTTCGGACAGTGCTTCTGCTGAGCGCGTGCCTCGTTCTGCTGGCGGGCTGCGCATCTGAACCGAAGACGCAGTATAACGTCAATACGCAGGGGGCGGCAAACACCCCCAGCACGAATACCGCCGGCAGCAGCCTTCCGGCGGATTACGACCCCGCGTCCGAGGAGGACGACTACACGGGCGACGCTGCCAGCACGCCGGAGGAAATTCATCTGCCGACGCTCGTCACGCCTGCCCCCACGAATACGCCCATTCCGGTCATTTCCGGGCAGTATTCCGGCGCGACGCCCGTCGTGATTGACCCCATTGACAAGCCGACCCCCACGCCCCTGCCGGCGCTGTCCTTCACCTACCAGACCTACACCGCGTCGAACCTGAATCTGACGTTTGAAGGCCCGGCTGGCTGGGTGGTGGATACGTCCGAGGCGAACAGCTACAAGCTCCAGAGTCCCGACTGGGCGACGGGCTACGCGGCGACCCTCGTCATCCGCGCAAACAGCACGAGCATTGAGTACACGACCGATTCGCTGACGACGGAAGTCAAGTCCATGCTGACGAACCTCCGCAACGCGAATTACCCCAAGTTCAGCCCGTCGAACACGGCGACGCGCAAGGGGCTGTTCCTCGGCGCAACGGGCGTGTACGCCAATTACACCGCCACGCTGGATGGCAATCTGCAAATTGCGGGGCGCATCGCGGCGGTTTACAAGGATAACGTGCTCTACACCGTCCACCTCACCTACCCGGCAGGGTACACCGACACCTACAAGACAAATGTTTACGACAAACTGCGCGACACGCTGAAAGTGATCACGGCACAATAAAATGGCGATTTCAGAACGAGAAAAGACGGCGGTTCGCCTGTTTGCATCCGGGGTGAACTGCGCTCAGGCGGTGCTGATGACCTATGCGGACATTGCAGGGCTGACGCAGGAGCAGGCTGCGCGGGTCGCCTGCGGGCTGGGCGGCGGCATCGGGCGGCTGCGCGACAACTGCGGCGCGTTCTCCTCGGCGGTGATGCTCTGCGCCGCTCTGGAAGGGGCAGACGGCGCGAAGCCGGAGCACCGCCCGCAGACGTACGCGCGGGTGCAGCGCGTCTACCGGGCGTTCATCGCCCGAAACGGCAGCATCTGCTGCGCGGAGCTGTTAGGGCGCGAGAAGAAACCGGAATCCCCCACCCCGGATGCGCGGACAAACGCGTATTACAGCAGCCGCCCCTGCGCGAAAATCATCCGCATGACCTGCAAAATCATTGACGAAATGCTGGCGGAAAATGCCGCCGGGCAGGAGGACTAATTGAAGGCACTCATACTCTCCACAGCCACGGGCGGCGGACACAACACGGCGGCGCACGCGGTGATGGAAGCGCTGACGGAACGCGGCGTGGAATGCCGATTTGAGGATTGCGTGGCGTTCGGCGGGCAGAAGCTGTCCGCCACCGTGTCGAACGTCTACGTCAAATTTGTACAGGCGGCGCCGGATGCCTTCGGGCGGCTGTACCGCTTCGCCAAGGCCATCAGCACGCCGCGCATCAAGTCCCCCGTCTACCTCTTCAACGCTGCCTACGCGCGCAAGATGGAGCAGCTGCTGACCGATTACGCGCCGGATTTGATTGTCTGCACCCACATGTTCGGCGGGCAGAGCGTCACCTACCTCCGCCGCCACGACCTGTGGAACGGCTTGTTCGCCATGGTCATGACCGACTACACGATTCATCCCTTCATTGAGGACATCGAGTGCGACGTGATGTTCACCTGCAAGGCGGCGATGCCCTCCGCCAGGCGGCTGGCGCTGCCCAAAAGTGCTTATGAATTCACAGGCATTCCGGTGTCCCTCTCCTGCCGCCCCTGCACGGACAAGCGCGCCGCGAAGGAGGCCGTCGGGCTTGACCCGGAGCGCCCCGAAGTCGTCCTTGTCGGCGGCAGCATGGGCGCGGGCAATCTGCCGGAGATGATTGCGCGGATTCTGCCCGTGCTGGGCGAAAACGGCCATCTGACCGTCGTCTGCGGGTCAAACGTGGATGCGCTGCGCCGGGCGACCGAAGCCTACGGCAGCGACCCGCGCGTGTCCTTGCGCGCGCAGGTGACGCCGCTGACGCCCCTGATTGCCGCCGCGGATGTGCTGGTCACGAAATCCGGCGGGCTGACCTCCACCGAGGCAATGACCATCGGCACGGCGATTGTCGTCGCGCACCCGATTGCGGGGTGCGAAACGGAAAACGCCCGCTTCATGGAGGACAACGCGCTGGCGCTCTGGGCGCACACGGACGACGAGCTGACTGCGAAAGTGGCGGATTTGCTGCGTCACCCGGAAAAGCGCGCCGAAATGATTGCCAAGCAGCACGAGAAGATTGACCCCGACTGTGCGCGGAAAATCGCCGACATTCTGATTCGTCGGACGAACGAAATGATGGGGAGAAAAACGCCTGATGCGTGAAAAAATGGAGCTGCGGACGAAAAAATCCGCCGTGATTTTGACCGCGTGCGCCCCGGTTGCGCTGTCCGTGCTGCCCGTGCTTGCAATCAGCCTGCTGCTCCTGCCGCCCTCCTTCACCCTGATGATTCTGGGGCTGATGATTGCGGCGTGCAGCCTGACAATGGCGTTCTACATCCCCAGCTATCTGGGCAGCTACGTCTTCCAGCCCGCGACGAACCTGCACGGCGCGCGGATTGTGGCGAATTTGGGTCGCGCGAACACCTACGAGGTCAGCGGCGTATCCGCGCAGGACATTCTGGTCAAGCAGACGTTCATTGAAAAGCGGCTGCGCGTCTGCCACATTCGCGTCAAGGGCACGGCGTACTACTTCCGCGGCGTCCCGGAGATGGAGAAGGTACAGGCATGGGTGACGGCGAACTTCCCGGAGAAGTCGAAGGTGGAGCAGCGGATGGAGAGCAAGGGCAGCAATCAGAAAAAGCGGAAAAAGTAAAGCAAAAGGTCGCCCCTCATGGTGGGAACGACCTTTTTTCTTTACGGAATCTTGGGGAAGAGCAGCTTGGGGGCGCTCCTGCGGGAGCGCAAAGTTACTGGCAGGGACGCTTCGCTGTCTGCACCTTTGCAGGCGGCTTCCTTGGGATTGGTCGGACGCGGAACAGTTGGGGCGTTGCCCCAAACCCCAGCAGGGACGCTGTCCCTGCACCCTGCAAGGGACAAATGAAAAGGGACGAAGTCCCCCCTTGACCCCTTTTTGGCAGCCCAGCTTGGTCGCACTTTCCTTACTGCAAATGCTCCGGCAGAAACGTAATGCTTACAGCTTGTTGATTTTCTCGATAAACGCCGTCACATTGCGCTCCGGCGTCGCCCACGAGGTGCACACGCGCAGCACGACATGGCTCTCGTCCACACGCTCCTGAAACTCCAGCGCAAAATCCTCCTCCAGCGTCTCCACCTGTTCATCGGAGAAAATCGGGAAGAGCTGGTTCGTCGGGGAATCGACATGCAGCGGAATCCCCTTCTCCAGCAGCGCGGTGCGGATGCGCATCGCCTGCTTGACTGCCTTCTGCCCCAGCTGGAAATACAGCCCGTCCGCCATCAGCGCGCTGAACTGCACGCCCAGCAGCCAGCCCTTTGCCAGCAGGCCGCCCTGATGCTTCATCATGTGGCGGAAATGCTTCTTCAGCGCCGGATGGTTGATGACAATCGCTTCGCCAAAGAGCGCGCCCATCTTCGTGCCGCCGACGGTGAACACGTCGCACATCTCGGCGATATCCGCCGCGGTCAGGTCACCGGTCGGGGCAGCAAGCGCATAGCCCAGCCGCGCGCCGTCGATGAAAAGGTACAACCCCAGTTTCTGGCAGGTCAGGTAAATATCACGCAGCTGCGCGCGGTTGTAGACCGTGCCCAGCTCGGTGGACATGGAGATGTAGACCATTGCAGGCTTCGCGACATGCTCATTGTCATCCAGCATTGCCGCCGCCACGCTGATTTGGCTCGCGCTGATGCGCCCGTCGCGGCTTTGGAGCGCAATGCACTTATGCCCCGTGCCTTCCACCGCGCCCGTTTCGTGGACGTTGATATGCCCCGTGTCAGCGCAGAGGACGGCTTCATACGGGCGAAGCGCCGCGGCAATCACGGTCATGTTTGCCTGCGTGCCGCCGACGAGGAAATGCACGTCCGCATCCGGGCAGGCAAACGCCTTGCGCACGGCGTCAGCGGCTTCGGCGCAGTGGGTGTCCGTACCGTAGCCGGGGTTCTGTTCGAGGTTCATTTCATTCAGGCGCAGGAGAATCGAAGGGTGGCAGCCCTCGGAGTAATCGTTGTTCAGGCGAATCATCATGGTCTTCCTTTCTTGACGCATTCCCACCCATTATAGCGCATTTATGGGGGAGAAGTCAAGAATCTGCGCAATCTGTCACAGGGCGTGCAAACTTCCCGCGAAAATTTTTCTCCACCGGGAACAAAATCCATCCGTCAGCCGTTCTATGGGTGTAAAGGAAAACGGAGGGAGCGGAAGGCTCAGCCGACCGCCCGAATGGAGGGATTTCATTATGAAACGCTTCTTATCATTGGTTCTGGCAATGCTGATTGCCATCACGATGCTGATTATCCCCGCGAGTGCGGAGAATTACGCGACGGCCGTCGTCAAGGGCGGATGGCTGCGGCTGCGCGCGGAGGCTTCCGCGTCCTCCGAAACGATTTCCGCCTACTTCACCGGCACGCAGGTGACCATCATCGGCACATCCGGCGAATGGTACTATGTCCTCACGCCGGATGGACATTACGGCTTTATGAACAGCAACTACCTGACCGTGACGGGCAGCAGCAGCGGCTCGACCACCACCGAAAGCACGGCGTATATCTACGCGGCGAACGGCAAGCCCGTCCGGATGCGCTCTGGCCCGTCCACCGACTACGGCGTCATCGCGTCCTACAGCGTGGGCATGCAGGTAAAGGTACTCATCAGCGGCGCGGACTGGAGCAAGATTCGCGTTGGCACGCGCACGGGCTATATGATGTCGAAGTTCCTGTCGGTGACGAACATCACCCCGTCCACGCCGTCCAGCTCGTACACCGCGTATGTGACCGCCAGCAACGGCAAGCCGGTGCGGATGCGCACGGGCGCGGGCACGAATTACAGCGTCATCAGCACCTACAGCGTCGGCACGCAGGTGACGGTGCTGGAGTACGGCAAGACGTGGTGCAGAATCCGCGTCAACGGCTACACCGGCTATATGATGACCAAGTTCCTGACGACCACCCAGCCGACGATCATCAGCAGTGCAGCGCTGAACAAGAACACGGTCTGGCCCGGCGAAACCCTGACCGTGACCACGAATCCGGCAAACATTAGCGTCTCCTATGAATGGCTGAACGACGCGGGCGCGCGCCTTGGCACGGGCAGCACCTACACCGTCAAGACCAGCGACACAGGCCGCCGCATCCGCGTCCGCGTGACCGGCAAGAACGGCACAACCGGCTCTGTCGTCAGCGGCTGGGCGGCTGTGCAGGGCAACGGCACAGTCGGCACCTTCTATCAGCTCAAGGCCCTCACCCTGAACACCACCAATGCCGTCGTCGGCACGACCCTGACCGCGACGATTGCTCCGTCCGGCGCGACCGCGAATATCTACTGGTATCTCGACAATGGCACTTATCTTGGCTACGGCAGCAGCTACACCGTGCAGCCCAGCGCGCTCGGCCGCCGCATCTTCGCCTACGCCGAGGGCACCAACAGCACCACCGGCACGGCGACCAGCGCCTACACGGACACCGTGACCGCCGGCGCAACCCCGTCCATCGTGCTGAGCAGCGTGACCCTCTACAACTACTCCCCGACCGTCGGCACGGTGCTGACGGCGACCATTGCCCCCGCGAACGCAACCGCCACCATCCTCTGGTACCGTGACGACAACGTCTACCTCGGCACGGGCATGACCTACACCGTCACCGCGACGGACGTGGGGCATCGCATCTACGCTTGGGCACAGGGCACGGGCAGCACAAGCGGCAACGTCACCAGCCCCTACACGCAGCAGGTGACGGCGGGCACGAGTTACCGCATCGACAGCGTGACGCTGAACAACCTGAATCCCATCGTCGGGCAGACGCTTGTGGCAAGTGTCGCCCCCTATGGCGCGACCGCGACCATCACTTGGTATCGCGATGATAGCAAGATTCTGCTGCGTTTCATTCACGTTAGCCAGAATGAAAAATTCGCGGCGCATCTTGGCGCATTCTTATCTGGAAATAGTATAAGCGACAATATTCGCCCCGAACCTCTCCCGCATCGGGGGGAAGTCCGGGGCGAAACTGTATTCCGCTTTCGACTGAATGTTATGGATTTATACGCTTTTTCGCGAAGAAATCGCGCATGACTTCAGCGCATTCATCCGCCAGCACGCCCGCGCGCCAAGCGGTAACGCCGGATAGCGCCGCATCCCCCGGCAAATCGTACACGCTGCCGCAGCACCCCTGCCGGGCGTCCGCCGCCCCGTAGACGCAGGCGCTGAGCTGGCTCATCACCATTGCGCCCGCGCACATCGGGCAGGGTTCAAGGGTGACGTAGAGCGTGCAGCCGCGCAGCCGCCATGTGCCGAGTTTCTCCGCGCCCCTGCGCATACAGAGGATTTCAGCGTGTGCAGTCGGGTCATGCTGATTTTCGCGCAGGTTATGGGCGCGGCAGACTTCCTGTCCGTCGCGGACAAGCACCGCCCCAACGGGGATTTCGCCCTCTGCCGCGGCAAGGCGGGCTTCTTGGAGCGCAAGGCGCATCCAAACTTCGTCGTTTTGCATAATTCCTCTTTTATACTATTTCCGGACGAAAATGCGCCAAGATGCGCCGCGAATTTTTCACTCTGGCTAACGCGAATGAAACGCAGCGTAGCAGCGCTACGCTAAG
>PPYE01358362.1_pt1 | contig 19451 bp, 16 predicted proteins | sample 1559881 | NCBI WGS metagenome assembly PPYE01 (sample SAMN08240022, study PRJNA423297) | Human gut metagenome, whole genome shotgun sequencing project. | reverse complement strand
GACCGATGCGATAGTTATCACCACCTACTACGACCACCTTGTTGCCCTTCTGTGGCTCGCCCTTCTTATAGTCACGCTTCTTGCCGTAGCCAACACCACCAGCGAGCATGATCACCTTGTCGTAAGCATACTTCTCACCGTTCTCCTGGTGCTCGAAAGTAAGCACAGAACCGGTGATGAGAGGCTGACCGAACTTATTACCGAAGTCAGAAGCACCGTTAGATGCCTTGATGAGGATCTGCTCAGGAGTCTGATAGAGCCATTTACGCACAGGCAGGATATCTTCCCAGTCGCGCTCCACATCGCTCTTACCGTTGTCATCCTTCAAGCGAGGATAAGCAGTCATGTAGCAGGCAGTACCTGCGATAGGCCATGAACCAACACCACCACCCATACGGTCGCGGATTTCACCACCAGTACCCGTAGCAGCACCGTTGAAAGGCTCTACAGTAGTAGGGAAGTTGTGAGTTTCAGCCTTCAGGGAGATGACACTCTCGATGTCCTTCACCTGGAAGAAATCGCTGGTAGTCTGGTCAGCAGGAGCAAACTGCTCGATGACAGGACCCTGAGAGAAAGCCACATTGTCCTTGTAGGCAGAGAGAATCTTGTTAGGGTTCTCATTGGTGGTCTTCTTGATCATGCTGAAAAGAGAAGACTCCATCTCCTTGCCATCGATGATAAACTGTCCGCCGAAAATCTTGTGACGGCAGTGCTCAGAGTTGATCTGTGCAAAACCGAAGATTTCACTGTCGGTGAGCGGGCGTCCGTTCTCCTTCTCCAGCTTGTGGAGATAAGCCATTTCGTCCTCGCTGAGGGCAAGACCTTCTTCCTCGTTGTACTTTTCGAGGTCATCTACATGTTCTGAGTAATCTCAACGGCATTCGTACTCCAAGGAGTAATCATTTCACGGCGTGGGCCGACATAGAAGCCCTGCAATTGCTGGGCGTCCTCTAAAGTCGCATCACCATAAAGCCAACAAAGTTCATTGATTTCGTCCTGAGAAGGCTTGTGGTCAATCTCGGTCGCAATCACACTCTTAGATGGAGTTCTGAAAAAAAGAATCATACTTATTTCTCTTTTTATATTGTTAATGTATTTATTCTTTCGGTAAGGATACATGGCCTATGTATCGCTTTTCGAGTGCAAAGATAATACAAATTAAAATAAGGACAAAATAAAACGCTTGTTTTTTTATATTTTTAGGTATGTTGCCCGGATTGTGTGCTTTCACTGTGCAGGAAAAGCTGCTGAATGGAGACGCTAATTTGTTAAAAATGAGTGAGAAAGATAAGAAAAATAGAAAAAGTGGTTAAATTTATCTAAATGGGTTTGACAAAAGTGGTTTATTCAAGTCTTATTCGTAACTTTGCAATCGAAAAGCAGCGGGTGGATTTTTATTCATCATGCAGCGATTCATAGTATTTAATAATTCAGTAAAATATCAACCATCGTAAAAATTAAAAACCAGAAAATATGAAGCAGAACAAATTTTTAGTAATGGCTTTGATGGCTGGCGCATTGTTGGCCACAAGTTGTGCAAGTAAGAAGGAACTTCAGAATTGCCAGAACGAGAACAGAGAGTTGTCAAGCAACTATCAGAATACAAAGGAGCAGTTGGCTGCTTCTCAGGCTCGTGTAACAACTCTCGAAGACCAGCTTGCTCAGATGAAGAAGGACTATAAGTCTATGCAGAATGCGCTCGACAAGAGTTTGAACAACGCAAGTCAGAACAACATCAGCATCGACAAGCTCGTTGACCAGATCAATGAGTCTAACCAGTACATCCGCCACTTGGTAGAGGTGAAGAGCAAGAGCGATTCTCTCAACATGGTTCTTACCAACAACTTGACCCGCTCTCTCAGCAAGGACGAGTTGAAGGAGGTTGACGTACAGGTAATGAAGGGTGTGGTTTACATCTCTTTGGCTGACAACATGCTCTACCAGAGCGGTAGCTATGAGGTTAACAGCCGTGCTCAGGAGACTTTGAGCAAGATTGCCAAGATCATCATGGATTACAAAGACTACGATGTACTCGTAGAGGGTAATACAGATAACGTACCAGTTAGCACTACAAGTGCCAAGATGAAGAACATCCGCAACAACTGGGGCAGCGCAACCGCCGCACTCAGATTATCATCACTCCTAAGCTCGACCAGTTCATGGACTTGATCGACAAGGCTCCAGAGAGCGATAAGTAAATCGGAGACTTTTTAGAGTATCATAAGTAAAATTTAGGAAGCACCAGTGGGCTTAGGCTCATTGGTGCTTTTTTAGTATTACAGGTGCTTTTCTGTATAAATATACTTAAAATAAGAAAGAAAGACTCAAAGTTCGTGTCGTTTTGAAAGAAAAATGGCGGTTTTCTTTCTCTTTTGAGAATTATTTATTAATTTTGCAATCAAATTATTAAGCGCCCGTCGCTAAGTGGTTATAAATTGTAATTTATTAATAATACATATATAGGTATTTCGCTTATGGAAAAGATTCAGATGACAACTCCTTTGGTGGAGATGGATGGTGACGAGATGACAAGAATCCTCTGGAAGATGATCAAGGATGAACTGATCCTTCCTTTCGTAGATTTGAAGTCAGAGTATTATGACCTTGGTTTGCCTTACCGTGACAAGACCAATGATCAGGTGACTATCGATTCTGCTGAGGCTGCCAAGAAATATGGTGTAGCCGTAAAGTGTGCTACGATTACTCCTAATGCCCAGCGTATGGACGAATATCATCTCCACAAGATGTGGAAGAGCCCTAATGGCACTATCCGTAGCATCATGGATGGTACTGTGTTCCGTGCTCCTATCACGATTCCAAGCATTCACCCTTGCGTGAAGAACTGGGAGAAGCCTATCACCATCGCCCGTCATGCTTATGGTGATGTATATAAGAGTGTGGAAATCCGTGCTGATGAGCCGGGAGTTGCCAAACTCGTATTCGAGGGTAAGAGCGGAAAGAAGCAGGAGGTGGAGATTCACAACTTCGAAGGTGCTGGCGTTATTCAGGGTATGCACAATACCGACAAGAGTATCCGCAGCTTTGCTCATAGCTGTTTCAAGTTTGCTATCGATACCAAGCAGGATTTGTGGTTTGCTACCAAGGATACCATTTCCAAGACTTACGATGCACAGTTCCGCAAGATTTTCGAGGAAGTGTATGAGAGCGATTACAAGGAGAAGTTTGCTGAACTCGGCATTGAATACTTCTATACATTGATCGATGATGCCGTGGCTCGTGTTATCCGCAGCAAGGGTGGATTCATCTGGGCATGTAAGAACTATGATGGTGATGTGATGAGCGATATGCTCAGTACAGCCTTCGGTTCGTTGGCGATGATGACCTCCGTATTGGTTTCTCCAGACGGCAAGTATGAGTACGAGGCTGCTCATGGCACAGTAACCCGCCACTACTACCGTTATCTGAAGGGTGAAGATACATCTACCAACCCAATGGCTACCATCTTTGCATGGAGCGGTGCGTTGAGAAAGCGTGGCGAGTTAGATGGCATTCAGGCATTGCAGAATTTCGGCGACCAGTTGGAGGCAGCTTGCTTCGATACGCTGAATGATGGTATTGCCACCAAGGACCTCGTCAACCTGATGGAAGGTGTAGAGGCAAAGGCAGTCAACTCAGCCGGCTTCATTGCAGCCATCCGTGAGAGATTGGAGAAGAGATTAGCATAGTATATATAATAAAGGTGACAAAGGCATAGAAACCTTTGTCACCTTTATTTTTTAGTGAAAACTAATTAACCGTTTACCTGCTTCTTGTATTCCTCAGACAACAAGTCAAAGAAATTATAGCCGATTACCTTGCAGATATGCATGAGCATACCTGTGTCGATAGTAGATTTGCTATAAATCTTATAAATGTTGGTTCTGTGGCAACCAAGTTGCTTTGCGAGCCATACTGTTGTTTTTCCTTGTCTTTTGAGTTCCTGTTTTATGCGTTCCCCAATGACCAAGGAGCAATTGTTAGTTTGATCTGTCATTTTCTTATTCTCTTTAAATACTAATAAATTCAATATGGATGCAAAATTACGAAATAAGATTGTAATCAAACGAATTTTTTGGTAGCTAATGTGACGACACGCTATTAAAAAAGTATAAATGCGGAAACCAAATGAAACCCCTTTGTTCCATTTGTTTTGCTTACTGACACATTTTCCCTCTATTTCCTATCTTTTTTTGTGTCTATTTTGTTTCGGTTTACATTTTATACACAAGAAAAGTACAAATCATCTGTTGTACGTAATTATAATTCCTTAATTTTGCACCCAGTTAAGGCGCACAGCCTAAAAACTATACGATGCGGCTACAGAAAGCTACACATTATTATATATAAGATATAAGGCTTTTCTAAAAACGCGTAAGCAAACAAGATTTCTAAGACATTACATAAACAAAAATATATTGTATAAAGTAAAAGTTATGAATCTCAAATCCCACTAAACCCTATAGGTTGCGGATTTGAGGATAAATTTAAAATATAAGTTTAAGATGGTAAAGAATCTATTAAAAAAAGGTTGTCTTGTTGTATCTGTCCTCTTAGGATTGGGTAGCAACGTACTGGCACAGGAGACTTCTGTTACATTCAATGTTTCAGATGGTGGCAAGACTATGACTATTTCTGGTCAGGGTGATTTAACAACGTATCAGACTACAGACTTCTCTGCCCGTGGCTTTTCTGACAAGGCGGTTGGTTATGTATTTACCGATGACAAAGGAACAAAGGTAAATGCTGGTGATTCATATTCTGCTAACAATATATATTACCAGGCGAATTATGAATATACGAAGGTTTGTGATGGGGAACCTACTGGTTGGAATGGCCCATTTGGACAGGTAACTTCTAACAAGACTTGGAAAGAGGATAAAATAACCAATCTTTATAAGGGCTATTATTCACCTTATAACACATCTGTCGTTCTTCAATCTAAAGTTAAGGTAGGTGATGAGGTTTCTGCGAATGCGTTGAATAATGACCTATATTCCGATATGTCGGTTTATTTCCTGTCAAGCAAGGAAATCTCTGGCGAAACGACAGTGCCATTAAGTGATTTGGAAAATCAGGGAGTAACTTTGATTTCAAAGGTAGAATTGCAAAACTATTATGAATCAAATGTTACCTATACAATGCGGGCTGATGCATTTAAGTCATCAGATGGAGGTAAGACATATACAGGTCTTACTAATGGTGAAACCTATACTTGGACTCCTGGCGAAGTTTTCTATACAGGTACAGCTACTTTTTCTCAGATAGAGGACAATGGTGCTTTCTTTGGTACAAGAGATACTGAAGGTTTGCATTCTGACTATATCAAAGCAGACGAAACTCCATACACATTTGCGCAATTGCTTCAGAAGAAAATCGCAAGTGGTAGCTATGAAACCGTTAAGTTTTACAAGGCTTCATCAAAAGATTTGTTGATTAATAATGATATTGTATCTAAAATACTGTTTATTACAGAAACCAACGATTGGGGGACCCAAATAAACTATAACTCCAATTTAAAGACTCTTGATTTGGGTGCAGCTACATGTACTGGTTTCTCTAAGGAAACTTTTGCAGCAGCTGATGGTGTATATGTACACGGAACTCTTGCGCTTACAAACTTGACATTGCCTCTCACTAATAAGACGAGTGTGCTGAGTGAAAGTACAGGAACCAATGTGGACAAAATGGTTGTACCTACACAGGTTATCTCTAAATTGAACCCAGTTCCAACTACTGTTACTATCCCAGAGGGCTATGACCGCGTGGGTGATGAGGCATTTGCGAATTCGTCAATAACATATATCAATTTCCCAAAGTCTTTGACTCTTATCGGAGAAAGAGCTTTTGAGAATTGCACAAAGATTGCTTCCATTACCCTCAATAAAGGTTTGGAGAATATTGGTAAAAGGGCTTTTATGGGTACGTCTCTTACTGCTTTGAAGTTTCCTTCTACATTGCAAATTATCCATGATGAAGCTTTTTGAGATTGCTTTATATATGGTTTGAAATTTAATGCAGGATTAAAATTTATAGGTAAAGGTGCTTTCGCTCTTCATCGTAAAGACAAAGCAGAAACTACGTTGGAGATTCCTGCCAGTATGAGATATATTGGTGCTATTGCTTTCGGAAACCGTGAATATCAGGATGTGTTTTTCTACGGTGAAAATGCTCCTTTGATGCCTTTTGGTACAATAGAAAGCTGGCAGGGAACAGGTTCTGCCTTTGACGAAATTACTCTTATGGGTAATAATGGCTTTGACCCAGCAAAGGGTGATATTCGTGATGATGCTATGACTGGTTATGCGAATCGAGAGAATTATAAAAACCATGGTGTCTATTTCTGCCTGCTTCATTACCCAAAAGATTTGACAGATGAGCAACGTGCGGCATATACTGATATAACCCGTGTGTACAAGACGGTAGAAGAGGGACAGAAATTTTATTATGGACAGAATGAACATAATCCTTATTCATATCATGAAGTAGGTCAAGAGACAGAAGAATTAAAGTTCAGCCCCTATACTGCCCCAAAGAGAACTTCTCTCGGTTTCCAGGATACATATCTGGGACGTCAGTATATTTGGCCAAGCCAGGATGAGTGGCGTCGTTCTTATGTTGTCAACTCTTTAGGTTATAACTGGAATGGTAAAGATAAATATTTGCCAACGTTATCGAAAGAAGATTTGAATGTTTTGGCTTATGCTGGCTATAAGGTAGCTGATGATACACATTCTGCTGATGAGGCAACAGGTTACTACAAACTCGATGATCTGCGCATGATGGCTCACATGGGTACACGCCAGTTCCCATTGGTTAATGAAGACGTGAATGTAGATAAAGAACCTGAGGAGGAGCCTACTTATCCTATTAATATTAAGGGCGGTCAGTGGTGGACCATCTGTGTTCCTTTCAATATGAACAAGGCGCAGGTTGACAACGTGTTTGGCAAGGATACTCATGTTTGTCGTTTCAACAAGGTTGAACGTGTGGTAAACAGTGAGAAAAAAGAAAAATCCATCAAGTTGTTCTTTACAAACGATGTGTATGTACATAAGAGTACCAAGGACGATAAGGGTAATTATACAACAAGCACTGGAACTTCTGTAGCAGATGATGATATTGTGATTTATGCGCATGAATCCTATATGATCTATCCTACAAAGAACAATGATGATGCCAATAGTATGTATAACATCAGCGATTATACTTTGGTTACAGGCTCTCCACTTCCTACTCTTGTGAAGGCGAATGAACATTTCACTGGTGGAGCTAAAGAAAGCGCTTCTGGTGATGCAGATTGGAATAAGGAATATCGTTTTGTAGGTAATTATCAAACAGAGGTAGCTGTAGCAGCTTCTGAACAGGGTAATAGCTCAGAAGAAGCTGTTGCAAGAGATATGAAGAATGTCACAGTTCCTCAATATAGCTACATCTATGCCAAGAAGAAGAATACATCAAATGCTCAGTTCTGGTTCTATACAGGAACAGAGATGCTGTGGGGTGCTAACAAGTGTGTCGTACAGGCTACAGCAAGAGATGGTGGTAAATCTGATTTTAATACCTATTTCGGTGGTAATGGTTCTGCTCGAGCAAAGGAATTGTCTTTCTTTGGAACGGATGATGAGGTCACTGGTATTGAAAATGTAGAAATCATTGCAGGTAACGAAAATGACACTCAGATAGTTTACAACTTGAACGGTCAGGTTGTCAATGGCAATTTAAACAGCCTTCAGAAGGGTATTTATATTAAGAATGGTAAGAAGTTCATGGTGAAATAATCCATGAACTATCTTCTAAGAACAAATTATTTTATGAATTTACAGCTAAAAAGATGAAAAAAATATATTTAAGACCAGTCACCCTCCTTATTCACGCCGAAGTAGCTAACATACTTGCGGGGAGTGATTATACCGGAAAAAGTACTACAGAATTTGGTGGTGGATCAGATGGTTCTGATAACAAGGAGACCACTGAAAATGGAACTGGAGGTGACGGAGAATTTGAAGGAGGATTACATTCCAAAGGCTATAATGCCTGGGAAGCATGGGATGAGTTTTAAACCATTTACACTTTTATTTAATAGATTGCATTTATATTTGTGATGAAGTCAGGGTGTTTGTCGATGAGGACAAGCACCCTGTCTTGTCCACCGCAGTGTGCAGACGATTTTGACCGGAAATGACTTTGACCAAATGACCGCTTTCGTGTTTTGGCATGGTCTGTAAAAGGGTGGTACGCTTATGGCCCAAGCCGGTCGTCTATGATGACCAAGCCCGGTCTTCATTTACGACCAACCTCGGTCGTCATAGACGGCAAAATCCGGCCATCAAGGAAGGAAGATGGCAATCTGGTCATTTGGTCAAAGTCATTTCCGGTCAAAATCATTTGAAGGAATCAAACAACAATGATTCCCGTCACACTTTTTACTTGCTTTTGAAATGAAATTGTAATAGAATGTAATGCGTGTTACAGATTTTTTGTCGTATCTTTGCACCCGAGGAAAGACCTCACGCTATATATACATTATTATATATTATAAAGATGGACGAAAAGAACTATAAAATCCTTGTGGTGGATGATGAGCAGGACCTCTGTGAGATTCTGAAGTTTAACTTGGAAACCGAGGGGTATCTGGTAGAAACTGCCAACTCGGCTGAGGAAGCTTTGGAGAAAGACATTGCTTCCTACGACCTCTTGCTGCTTGATGTGATGATGGGAGGTATGAGCGGATTCCAGCTGGCGAAGAAACTCAAGGAGAATGTGGCTACGGCTCAGATTCCTATTATATTCCTGACGGCTCGCGATACTGAGAACGATACCGTTACCGGTTTCAATCTCGGGGCTGACGACTATATCTCCAAACCTTTCTCTATCCGTGAGGTGATGGTGCGTGTGAGGGCTGTCATCCGCCGTACTGCCGATAAGCAGGGCAAGGATGCTGAACCTACCGTCATCAGCTATCAGGGATTGGTGCTCAATATCGACAAGAAGACGGTGAGCATTGATGGAGAGGATGTGCCTTTCACCAAAACAGAATTTGAATTGCTCCGACTTCTCCTGGAAGAGAAGGGTAGAGTGTTCTCCCGTCAGGAACTCATCGACCGCGTATGGCCTAAAGATGTGCTCGTGCTCGACCGAACGGTGGATGTCAACATCACCCGTATGAGAAAGAAAATCGGAAAGTTTGCGAAGTGCATCGTCACCCGACTCGGCTTTGGATATTATTTTGATGCGTGATAAGAAAGGATTTTATTTATGCTGAAAATACAAAAAACGAAATCCAAAGTTGGGCGAAAACTGTATCTCATGGTACTGGCGGTGTTCCTTGTGTTCGCTGTCAGTTTTATCATGTTCCAGCAGACTCGTGAGAAACAGTATAAGATCAGTACGCTCACGATGAAACTGGAAAACTACAACGCCCTCTTAGCGGAGGATCTCTCGCTGGCTCATGATAGAGGAATCATCTTGAGCAACGGCGATAGTCTGGAGACTCTTCCCAGCGTGAGTCGCTCGAAACTCGTCGTGGCGGAAACCAAACTGAATGCTTTCATCCGTGAACATGAAAGCAAGGATCTGCGTGTTACCCTGATAAGGCCCGACGGCAAGGTGGTGTACGACAATATGAGCAAGCACTATGACCGTTTTGCCAATCACTTGAACCGCAAGGAGATACAAGAGGCGCTGAAGAATGGACAGGGATCGAGCGTGGAACGAGAGTCGAAGACCCTGAAGCAGGATTACTTCTATGTGGCTTCCTATTTTCCTGCCGACTCTATCATCATCAGAAGTGCCTTGCCTTATAATGATGATCTCTCTAAATCGCTGCAGGCTGACCAGCATTACATCTGGTTTGCCGTTTTCGCCATCATCATCCTGACCATCGTGCTCTACCGATTCACCCATCGGTTGGGCAAGAATATTGCCAAGCTCCGTATCTTCGCCTACAAGGCTGATCACAACGAGAGCTTAGAGATAGAGGATCTGGCTAAATTCCCGGATGATGAACTGGGTGAAATCGCTGAACGCATCATCAAGATGTATAAGCGTATCCAGACCACCCGAAGGGAACAGGATATCCTGAAACGGCAACTGACGCAGAATATCGCTCATGAACTGAAAACTCCGGTGGCGAGCATACAGGGCTATCTGGAGACGATACTCGACAATCCGCATATCAGCGACGAGATGAAGGAGCAGTTCCTGCAGAGATGTTATGCGCAGAGCGAACGGCTTACCTCCCTGCTGAGAGACATCTCGACGCTGAACAGACTGGACGACGGTTCGGACATGATAGACTTCGAGGCGGTGGATATCACGAAGATGGTGAGAGACATCATGAGGGAAACGGCGCTGGAAAGGGAGGAGCACAAGATGGGGTTCCACAATCTGCTGCCTGAGCGCATCGTGGTGAAGGGAAACCGCAGTCTGCTCTATAGTGTGTTCCGCAATCTTACTGATAATGCCATTGCCTATGCCGGTGACGGAACGACCATCACGCTGGAGGGTAAGGAGATAGGCAACAAGTGGCACTTTGTCTTCAGAGATAATGGTCAGGGTGTGCCGCAGGAGCATATCGCCCGCCTCTTCGAACGCTTCTACCGTGTGGATAAGGGAAGAAGCCGAAAAATGGGTGGAACGGGACTGGGGCTTGCCATCGTGAAGAATGCCGTGCTGCTGCATGGTGGAACCATCCGGGTGAATAACTTGCCGGAGGGTGGCTTGAAATTTGAGTTTACTATCAAGAAATAAATCTTAAAAGTCGCAAGGAGTTTCGTCTTTGCGACTTTTTTTATGTACCTTTGCATCTCTATAAATTGCTTTATTTTTCAATTGAAACTCAAAAATCTGTTTGAAATATTTGGAGAATTCAATTATTCGTTGTACTTTTGCGAATGTAATTTAAATATGTGTGAAAATGGAACTGAATAAAGAATTGGGCAAATGGCTTTTAGATATTTCAAAATATCTAATAACGGCAATGCTACTCACAACTGCATTTGGCGATATGAGTAATCCTTGGATTGTTGTGAGCGTCATCTTTTCGGCAGCATTAACCTTTTGGTTAGGTTATCTCTTGCTGAAGAAAAGCACTCAAAGCATCAATAATGGGGTTAAGTATAAGAATAATAGATATAGGAAATTCAATAAAAATAAAAAAATATGATGACTATTGTTGTGTGCATATTCGTATGCGTTTTGGCAATTACGGCTTATACTTTAGGTATATACCAGGACAAAAAAAGTTGAGAAAGCAATTCTTAAATAAAAGTAAGGAGCGAAGGGTGCCTGATGACACTCTCCGCTTTTTATTTCCAGAATAAATCGTATTATTTGGAAAAATATAATATAATGATGAATCAATTTACTAAGATTATCGCAGCGCAGCTCAAACTGAGAGAGCAGGCTGTCGAAAATACATTGGAACTGCTCGAAGAGGGCTGTACTATCCCTTTCATCTCCCGATACCGTAAGGAGAAGACGGGTAATATGGACGAGGTGAACATTGAAGCCATCGCCCAGGCTAACGATAAACTCAAGGAGATGGCGAAACGTAAGGAAACCATTCTCAAGACGATCGATGAACAGGGAAAACTGACGGATGCACTCAAGAAGCGTATCGAGGAATGCTGGGACGCTACGGAACTGGAAGACATTTATCTGCCTTTCAAACCGAAGCGCAGAACCCGTGCACAGATTGCTCGTGAGGCGGGATTGGAACCTTTGGCACAAACTCTGCTCTTCCAGCGTGAACGTAATATCATGCAGGTGGCTAAGAAATATGTGGGTGACAAGGTGGCTGATGCTGATGCTGCTATTCAGGGCGCCAAGGACATCATCGCTGAAATGGTGAACGAGAGCGAGGAAAGCCGCAATGCCATCCGTGGGGAGTTCAGACGTGGCGCCATCATCACTTCCAAGGTGGTGGCTAAGAAGAAGGATGAGGAAGAGGCTCAGCGATTCTCTGATTATTTCGACTTCTCGGAACCTCTGAAGCGCTGTTCTTCTCATCGCCTGTTGGCTATGCGCCGTGGAGAGGCTGCCGGTATTCTGCGTGTCAGCATCTCTGCTGATGATGAACAGTGTACGGATAAGTTGAAGCGCCATTACGTACATGGTTATGGCGAATGTCAGACCTTGGTAGGCGAGGCTGTGGATGATGCTTTCAAGCGTCTGCTGAAACCAAGTATCGAAACGGAGTTTGCTGCATCAAGCAAGTTGAAGGCTGACGAGGAGGCTATTCTGGTATTCGCAGAAAACCTGCGCCAGTTGCTCTTGGCAGCTCCGCTCGGACAGAAGAGAGTGATGGCGGTGGATCCTGGTTTCGCCAATGGTTGCAAGACTGCCTGTCTGGATGCACAGGGCAATCTCATCCATCATGAAATCGTATTTCCTCATCCTCCTCGCAGCAAGCGCAGTGAGGCTACTGCCGCTCTGCAGCGCATGGTGAAGATGTATCATGTGGAGGCGATGGCTGTGGGCAATGGTACGGCGAGCCGTGAGACGAGCGACTGGCTGCACGAAATCGCTTTCGATCATCCTGTGGATATCTATGTGGTAAGCGAGGATGGTGCTTCCATCTATTCGGCTTCCAAGATAGCCCGTGATGAATTCCCGGATGAGGATGTGACGGTGCGTGGTGCGGTTTCTATCGGCCGTCGCCTGATGGACCCTCTGGCGGAATTGGTGAAGATCGATCCTAAGAGCATCGGTGTGGGACAGTATCAGCACGATGTGGATCAGAGTCAGTTGAAGAAAAGTCTGGATACGGTGGTGATGAGCTGCGTGAACTCTGTGGGTGTCAATCTGAATACGGCTTCGCAGCATCTGTTGACCTATGTGAGTGGTCTGGGGCCTACGCTTGCCAAGAATATCGTGGAGTATCGCAGGGAGAATGGTGCCTTCGCCTCTCGTGCCCAGTTGAAGAAGGTGCCTCGTCTGGGTCCTTCGGCTTACGAGCAGTGTGCTGGTTTCTTGCGTATTCCTGGTGCCAAGAATCCGCTTGATAATAGTGCCGTGCATCCAGAACGCTATGCACTGGTAGAGACGATGGCGAAAGATCAGGGCGTGACGGTGAAGCAACTCGTGGAGGACAAGGCTCTGCAGAAGAAGATAGATATCAAGAAATATGTGAGCAAGGAGGTGGGTATGCCTACCTTGACTGATATCATGGCTGAGTTGGACAAGCCTGGACTGGACCCTCGTGGCGAGGTGGAGAAATTTGAGTTTGATGCTTCCATCAAGACGATTGAGGATTTGCAGGAGGGCATGGTGGTGCCGGGCATCGTGACCAACATCACCAAGTTTGGTGCCTTTGTGGATATAGGTGTTCACAATGATGGTCTGGTTCATGTTTCTCAGATGGCAAACCGCTATATCAGCGATCCTTCAGAGGTTGTGAAACTCCATGAGCATGTGATGGTTCGTGTGGCTGAGGTGGATTTGAAGCGCAAGCGCATCGGACTCTCGATGAAAAATGTCAAGTAATTAGGAAAAACAGCCAAAGATTTTGGTATGGGACTCAAATCTATGAAATATTCCTCTTTTTACGGGTCAACAAACGATGTCCGATAGAGGCGAAGTCATCGATCGTATAATAATTGTAAATTGTAATATGGACAAATCTCTTATGGATGATAAGCAGGAAATGGCTGAGATCGGACGTGACTGTATCGAGTCGGCTTATTGCTTTATTCACCAGAAACTTCGTGTATATGAATTTTCCAACAACCCTACGCAGCGGGATGATATCGAATATGCAATTGCTCAGTATGTGGAGGGAATGAATCCGGCATTGTTTCAGTTGCTTGCTGGCGGTAGGAAAGAGTTCTTGCTCGATCATACCAGATTTGAGGAGGATATGCGCGAGGCACAGGAAAAACTTGAGGGAATGATGTAATGTCATTCCCTTATAGTTGACCACTTTAAACTTTATTAATAATACACGTTGACTCACAGTATTAACGTAACAACTCATGACAATATGGGTTAATTTTGATGTTGCAGACGGAAAATCGCCGTCTTGAAATGGAATGTAATTAGCTGATTTTCAATGATATAACTTGTGTGAAATCTGCAAGACCTAACGATGCGCTTTATTAGCACCTAACGATGCGCATCATTAGCACCTAACGATGCGCATCATTAGCACCTAAGGAAGCGCATCATTAGACCTTAATAAAGCGCTTTCTTATAGTTTATACTTGCGCTTCTATTGAGAACTTGCCAAAGGGTATAGCAAAGGGGCGAGTTTCGGGAATGCAACCTCTACCCCTGAAGTTCTTTCAGCCATCCCCATGTCGCTTTGGAATGTGGCTTTAGAGCTTCACGTGGGCAGATGCTATTCTCCATTATTAGGTCCTCTTTCCGACCTTTTCGTCTTCCTCTCCGGTTTGCTGATTACGCTGGTTTTGCTTTGGCTATATTATTCTGCATCGGCGAAAGAAGAGCTCCAAACTTCCTCGGAAATCTCTCTAACCAAATCTATCTTTGCCCATTGCTCAGCATCGGTCAGTTTATTACCGATTTCGCAAGAGGCGAAGCCGCATTGAGGACTGAGACTGAGACGATCGAGAGGAATATACTTGGCAGCTTCGTGGATTCTGGCGATAACCGTAGCCTTATCCTCCAACACCGGAGATTTTGAGGTTACCAAACCCAGAACCACCTTCTTGCCATCTGCCACATATTTCAAAGGCTCGAAACCGCCCGAACGCTCATCGTCATACTCCAGATAGAAGGTATCCACATCCTCATGAGCAAAAAGATAAGGAGCCACGGCATCGTAGGCACCCTTGGTAGCATAGCAGGAATGATAATTGCCACGGCATACGTGGGTGTTGATGGTCAACCCCTCAGGTTTGCCCTCGATGGCAAGGTTGTTCACCTTCAGATACTGCAGGGCTTCCTGCTCTAGGGTAAACCCTGTACCCACCTTAGCCTTCCAGTAATCACTATCCACAATCATTCCCCAGGTACAGTCATCTAACTGAACGGTGCGGCAACCGGCTGCATAAATTTCCTGGAAGAAGGTGCGATAGGCCTGGGCAATATCCTCTATCAGCTGGGTGGTGTTAGGATAGAACTTGCGGGTATTCTCGGCATTCTTGCCACGAAACAGTTCGGCAAGAAACTGTGCAGGAGCAGGAACCGTCTGCTTTGCCTCGAAGATATACTCGCCCTTGGCATCCAACTCCTCAAACTGCTTTACAAACAGGAAATCCTTGATAAAAGGATGATTCTCGCCGGTAATCTTGCCGGTCAGTTGGATAGAACCCTTGGTTGTTTCCTCGCCATGGAACTGGTAACCATGCTCCAGTTCGATATGCTCCACGCCATTGAATCCCCACATAAAGTCGAGATGCCAATAGCTGCGACGGAATTCGCCATCGGTGATATAAGGCAGGCGATGCGCCTTCTGCTGCCTGATAACCTCTGTAATCAGACGGTCTTCTACGGCGCGGAGGTCGGTGGCAGAAATCTGTCCATCTGCAAACTTAGCTCTTGCTTCCTTCAACTCTGCAGGGCGCAAATAGCTGCCCACTGCCTCAAAATGTATATTTCTTACGTTACTCATTGTTTTATCCCCTATATTTTTAAATGATGAATGACTCTTGATTTGCCATTATCTGATGATAAACGGCTCTTTGCATCCGGAATTGCGGTTGCAAAGGTAAGAAGAAGAATTTTATCTTCCAAATATTCTCCGTAATTCAGAAAAATATACTATCTTTGCAGCGAATTAAGCAAATCAGCAGAATATTATTCTGCAGGAACAGGTAAAAGCAGAAATAAAGAAACAATGGCTACAGAAGAAAATCTCGACGAAATCGACATCAAGATACTCAAGTTGTTGCAGCAGAACTCTCGACTCACCGTGAAGGAACTTGCCGCAAGAGTCAACCTCTCTCCTTCTCCAACCTTTGAACGGCAGAAGCGGCTGGAACGAGAGGGATACATCCAGCGATATGGAGCCATCGTAGACCATCACAAGATGGGACACAACGTAATCGTGCTCTGTAATATCCGGCTCAAGCAGCACACCCATGATCTGATTCAGCAATTCATGGATACCGTGCAGACCATCGACCAGATAACGGAGTGCTACAACACCACTGGCGATTATGACTTCCAGATCAAGGTATATGCCCGCGATATGAAAGCCTATCAGGACTTCATGCTCAACACGCTGGGAAATATCGAATGCATCGGAAGCCTGCACAGTATCATCGTGATTGGTGAAATCAAGGATTCGCATTATATTCCCGTAGCAAAATAAGGAGGAACGTGATGACAGCAAAAAAGTTATTTATGATATGCCTGCTTCTTGCCGGCCTTTTCTGTCTTCCAGCCGAGGCACAGCATCCTGGAGAAACCGTCAGCCCCCAAACCATCAGGAAACTGGGCGAGAAGCATTTCTTCTCTCTTTTTGAGAAATGCTATTTCACGCTTTGCGGTGGCATCCGACAATCCAGTTTCCTCACAAAGCCTTTCTCTGCTTAGATTCTTTTCCTCTGAGAACATCTGCAAAATCAACTTCTGTCTCTCGGTCAAGTTTATTGGGGCATTTATTGGGTCATTCAATGAACCAGATGCAACCTTGTTCTGAATATGCAGAGTCAATTTAACTTGCATAAGTTCAGGCTGTTCCAATAACTCTGGCTTTATCCAATGCTTTTCATTCCATGCGTTTAGAATGAGTGGGAAACCAGAACCGAGGTTCTCGCCATAGCCTATCATACGGAACATGTTCTGCATACGCTGATTTCTGGGTTTCTGTTCCTAACTCAACGAAAGGCAAACACAAAATAATTCTCACAATTAAAGCTATGTTGAAACTCGACCTGACAATAACGACTTTATCCAAAGAAGAAAGACGTGAAAGACAACTCGAGAACTGAAAAGCGAGATGGGTAAGCTAATAAAAGAAAAGTCGGTCAAGAATATTTAAAAGAAACAGTAGTTATTCTTAATTTGCGAACGGGAGAAGAAGTTGAGTAACGTAAATTGCTCACATTTTTCCCTTGTTTGGATATCCTATTATTAAATAGTATCGGCAATCTATACCATCATGGCGCATGAACCGGTACTCCTATAGCACTGCTTTTGTTTGGTATTTGCTAGTGCTGTTTTTGCGGTCCTCTCTTCTCTTCAGATTTGTGTGTCTGTTTAATTGCATAAGAATTTGTATATAACCGCAAACGACCGCAAACGACCACAAAAACGACCGCGAACGACCGCAAACGACCGCAAAAACGACTGCGAACGACCGCAAACGACCACAAAAACGACCGCAAACGACCGCAATAACGATTGAAATATGATAGCTCTTATGCTCCAAATTCTTCTTCACCTTTTTGGCTTATAATCCATTTTTTACCATTGGGTGATTTTGTTAGCAGGCCATCTTTTGCCATATTAATTAGTAGGCGACCTATTCTTCGTAATTTTTCATCATGGCTATTATTTGCAGGAAAAACATGCTGAAGACTTTCGAATGCATCTCTGCGCCAAAATCCCATTTTTCCAGCATTATGTGCCAATTGTAATAATAGCTTTTGGATACTATTTTCTGCAAGTCCTTTCTCTTTTGTGTAGTGACCAATCTGGTTTGTCAGTTTGGCTACTTTTAATGATATGGTATAATGTGGAGCACGGCCTTCTATCAAACCTTTGTCATAAAGATGCTTGGCAGCTTCTTTAGTGATAGGGTGATGCTTCTGTACTGCGTCTAACCAAAGGCACTCTTTCAGTGACAAAGAGTTATTTGCTTTTAAGAGATTGGTATATTTCTCATCGATCATTTTGCCATAGATGGTTACGCCAACAGTACGATGCTCATTGTCTATTTCATAATCTGGCATAGGGAAGAAACGATTACGTTGTTCTGTATAAATCTTTTTGATACCACGTCCCACTGTATCAATCATGTTAAAGTTAACCATGCCACGACATAAACAATCGTTACGATAGTGGAATTGTGGACCTTTGTGCTCCAAGGCATTCTCAATCGTGCCTGGAATGAAACTGCCACCATTGCCATAATATAAGGTACTAGGACCTTCTACAAAAACAATTCGCTGCTGTAAGGTGTAATCTTGATGAGCGATGGCGTTATGTAAGGCCTCTCGTATGGTGTATTCATCATACTGTTTCATGGTGTCAGGGAAGAGTGTTCCTCCAGGTAATTCACGCATAGTCTTGTTACGGATTTTACTCAATACCTTATCTACGGTCAAGATGAAAGGTATTGTAAAATGCTCATAATCTTGTACGATGCCTTCTTCATCTTCCCATGTCCAAGTGATTTGTGCTACGGCAGGATGAATCTTTTGAATAGAAAGGGGTTTTCCCAATAGTAGAATGGCTGCACGAGTGAGCTTCCCTTCTCGCATCATCATACTATTTGCCAAGAACTCCTCTGTACTCCATGCATCTATTTCTTCGGCTGGGATACTTGAAGAGTGTACTTTTTTGAACATGACTTTTGCTGTAGCCACAGCCAGCTCATCCAAGTCGCTAATAGTAGCATTCGGTACAAGTTGAGCTGTCCAATCGGGTATGGGTGGCTGTTGGCGGATAGTATCTTGTTTTGCCTGGTTCAGTGGTTTCAGACTTTCGCCATCACGACCATAAGCCACACCTTTCCAGTGCATCACGATATTGCGTGGTGATGCAGGAACTTGGAAAAGCAAGACACGCTTACCTTCAACCTCAATAGGTACAATATCCCTAAAGATGAGGTTGTCTGTGGTATGTTGAGACATATCTTGCTTCAAACGGTTGAGTGCAACTTCACCATCCTTGAATGTTGTACCGATAATCTGATGTTTTTTGTCCCAAACGCCAAATACAATCCAAGCAAACTCATGGTCACGTAAGTTTGCTTCATTGCTAAGAGCGGAGAAGTATTTGCCCAACTCATCGATATCAAAGTTGGTCTCTGCTTTCTTAAACTCGACAACCTCATTCTCTGAGTGTTCCCAAAGTTTGTTGAATATCTCTATATATTTTTTCATTGTCTCCTTCTTTATTGTTCCTAAATGAGCCTACTTAAAAAGTAAGGCATTGTCTTAGGACACATTTATATTAAAACAGCTACAAAAATAGCATTTTTCTTTGAAAATAGGGTATATATTCAGGAGGAAAATGTATTTTCTTTGTGATTTTTTCAGTTTTGGGCGAAAAACTCTATGTATGGGGATAAACTAAAGTGGTGTGTGTAATCGCAAGAAATGGTGTGAAAGTATGTAAAAGGAGAGTTGTTCTTGCCAGCCGATTCAATTTAGTTTGAAATTATGTTGGCAAAATGTTGGCAATTTCTAGAAAGAAAAAATCCTAACCGCTTATTATCAGGCAGTTAGGATTTTCTTGAGTGCGCCTGATAGGACTCGAACCTACACGGCCTGAACCACTAGATCCTAAGTCTAGCGCGTCTACCAATTTCGCCACAA
>PPYE01483312.1_pt1 | contig 19452 bp, 49 predicted proteins | sample 1559881 | NCBI WGS metagenome assembly PPYE01 (sample SAMN08240022, study PRJNA423297) | Human gut metagenome, whole genome shotgun sequencing project. | reverse complement strand
AACGTGGGCGGCGAGCTTGGCGATGACCGGGGCAGGGCGAAGGCCGGATGGATAGGTTACGTGTGCGACCAGCGTCGCCAGGCCATGCTCGATGAGCTGGCCGACGTGTTGCAGACGGTCGGCAACTTAATCGCCGCGTTCGACATCACCGACGAGGAACTGGCTCAGGCTATGGATGATTGCCTTGTTCGCAATCAGGAGAGGAGCCGACTGTGAGCATTATCAGCAGTGAGGCGGAAAGCATTTACGAGAGTTCCGCGATGCCCGGTCATCCTGACCTTATGCGTCTGCTCTACGACAGCGATGATCTGCGCGAAGCCTATGAGCGTGGCGCTGAGCGTCAGCCCACGGAAGAGGAAATCGAAGCCGCCATAGGCGAAGTCCGGAAGTTCATCATGCTTCCCGACGGGTATTTGGAAAACATCATCAGAATCGCCTTCAACGCGGCGAGGAGAAAGGCAACGGAAGAATGAACGGATGGGTTTTTACTGGGCTAGCACTCTGGCTTCTGCTCAATTTCATAGGAACCGTAGTGGGCCTCGCTGGTATCGGCTGTGACGATAACGAACCCGTGCAGGTGCTAGCCGTTTTCGCTCTGGCCGCAGCTATCGCGTCATGGGCTATGTTTATCGGGTTTTGCTTACGCAGGGGAGGCGCATTGTGAGCATCATCAACAGTGAGGCGGTGGAAAAATACCCGGAATTAACCCACCCCGCTCACGGATATATCCCAATGGACATTCCAGAAACATATGACATTCACGCCGTTCGCGCCGCGTATATCGCCGGAGCTACGCGCCGTCCCACGGACGAGGAAATCGTAGCCGGGGCGGAAGCGTTCTACGAGGCGTTGAAGCCCGACTCTTACCCTCAATGGGATTCTGACTGCGCGTTGAGGGCCGAATACTACGACGCCATGCGACTCGCAGTCAAGGCAATGCAAGGAAAGGCAGCGGAAGAATGAGCGACAAATTGGAGTCGGTATGGGCGGAGAGAACATGCTACATCACTGTCGATTGTCCTGAATGCGGCCACTCATACGGCTACCCGAAGGATGCCCACGATGACGAGATTATCGGCAGTGTTGAGGAGTGCCGAGAATGCGGCACGAAATTCAGAATCTACGGAATCGAGGGATATGATGCGTTTTCACAGGATTAGCCCGTGTCCCAAGTGCGGGGGCAAGGTCAAGGCGAAATGGGAGCGGGACGGCGTGCAGGGGTTGCCTGAATACACGTTCTTCCTTGTGATGTTCCGCTGCACTGTCTGCGGGTTCTCCTTCGAGGGAGGTTGTTCACGTAAGCCAGCCCCATATGCGTTGCAATACAACATCGCCGCATGGAACCGCATCTGCAACGGGGATAAATGCTTCACATTGACCTACAAGAGTCTGGGAGGCAGACGATGAAGGCGACGGACGTGGAGATCGAACGACGGTGCGGCATGGTCACAGGTGCCTCCTGCGGGAATGTGACCCTGAGTTGGATTCCCGGAGACGGCCGAAACGGCACCCACTCATGGGTGCTGGCCACTCATGCTGGCGACAGCATCCGCTGCATCCGGTTGAGCAGGAACGAGCTCGGCGACCTGGAGGCCATCCTCCAATCGATCGCGAACGAGAAGAAGGAACTGAGAGGCAGACGATGAGCACTCTGGATATTTCGGGCAACACGAGCGAGCAGGCGGATTCGATACGTTTGATGCTCAAAGTGCGGGGCATGAAGGACGGTCGTTTCATCGACGCCGACCCGCTCATTATCCTCAAGGCCGACAATCATCAAGGTTCCGACAGGTGGGACGTGTATGTCGGCAAGACGGTGTATCCGACCGCCGAATCGTATGGCACGCTCGCTGGCGTGCTGAGGATGCTCGCCGACGACGTGGAGATCATGGCGCGAGAGAAGGAAATGGGAGGCGGACGATGAGTTGGCTTGATGACTTCTACCGGATAGTCGGCAAAGGCGACGTGCGGGACTCCGATTTCATTCTCAACGGCGAAAGCTTCTACTGCCCCCAATGTGGCAGACACCTAAAGGCCGCTACAGGAACCGTGAAAGGCTCCGAGGAGAAACGCTATCGGTTCAAATGCGTTGACCGAATGCATTACCGCACCAAATGGCATGAGTCGTATCAGGCCGCGTTGATGGAAATGATCGAGACGTTCGAGAAAGGGGAAAACGCATGAACAAGATTCAGCTTACGGACCATTTGACCGCGCGAATCAGCGCGGAAGGCACCTGCGGCCGTTATCGAGCCAAAATCTACGAGGACGGCGACTTCAGAGAGTCCCTGCCGTGTCCGTGTGACACGGCTGCTGCCCCATGTGTGGGTTGTCCGCTGCCGCAGCAATCCCAACACTCATCATGAGGCGGATAGGGCCACGCGCGTCATCATCGCCGCCACGGAGCGGACGGCAGTACGCGACGGCATCGAAACACTGTCGGAGATTTACAGGAGGCAAACCATGCAACGCAAGCCGTCATGGACCGTGGAATCCACCATCGGGCTCGCTTTCACCATCGTCGGCGCCATCATCGTTGCGATGGTGCTGGCCGTCATCGGCCTCACCGCCTACGCGGTCATGAACCCGACGCCGGAACAGACCATCATCCAACAGGTCGAAACCACCGGGGATGTGAAACGGCTCTGTCTCGAAGCCAAGACTGGCGAGCATATCGACGCCATGTCGTGTGAGCTTATCGACCCCGCGTCCGGTGGCGTGAAATGAGCGGCTGGCGTGACAAGGCCGTATGCCGTGTCATGGACCCGGACCTGTTCTTCCCAACCACGTCCAGCGAGGAACGATTGGCGCTCAAGGCCTGCGCCCAATGTCCGGCGATATGCGAATGCGCACGGTACGCGGCGCAACACGACAGAATCAGCGGCTACCCATTGCAAGGCGTATGGGGTGGCGTGAACAGGAGCAGAAGAAGGAATCGAAATGAGTGACAAGGATATGGTCACGGTTTACGAACGACGTGACGGCAGCAAACCCGGATTATGGTCCGTGTACTGGTATTTGGGGTGGGACATGTTTTGCTCGTTCTCCCTCGCGGTGGGCATCGCGTCAAAGAATACGATGATGGTCATTGTTCAAGCGTTTTGTCTGCTGGTTTTTCTTGGACTCACCGTCTGGCAGTTGAACCATCTGACTTGGAGCATCACCGACTATCGGGTGCGTATCAGCTCTAATTTGGAGAAGGGGGCTCATGTTGAGCAAAGCGAAAAGTAAAGCATGGCAACTGCTCATTGAAGACTCGAACCGTCCGGCAGAGGAGATTCGCTTGGCTACCGGACTTCGGGTCGATGTGATCGAGCAGATGCGCGGGGACGTGCAAAAACGACTACGAGACAACCCGGAGTTCTGATTATGAGACCGAGTTATCTGCCCGTCCAGTATGAGCATTGCCCGTACTGCGGAGGAATCTTGAACGTATTCGGGGACTGCGTGGACTGCCAGTTTCACGATGACCCGACTGAATGGTGGATGGACGAATGAGCCGACAGAAAGCCAAAGGCACACTGCTTGAATCCAAGGTGGTCAACTATTTGCGCGCCCGGTTGGGTGACAGCGAGCAGACGATACACCGTGAAGTGTTGCATGGGACGAAAGACCAGGGCGATATCACCGGTCTGCGTATCCACGGCCAGCCGGTCGTATTGGAGTGTAAAAACTACAGCACCTATACGGGGAGACTCAAGGAGTGGATGCAGGAGGGCCGTACCGAGGCGGGTAACGCTGACGCACCTTACTGGTTCGTCGTGTTCAAACAGAAGGGTCTCGGCTTGAACACGTTGTCAAGCATGGACAACCAGCCCGTGCTCACCGACTTAAAGACCCTCGCATTGATAGCAGGACATGGAATCATCGAAGGAGACGAAGAATGAGCTACGACCTGTATGTGGTACGCCCGGATATTCCCGAGGACTGCGGGCAATACGGATGCCCCCGAGCCAAGAAATTCATTCTGGACTGTCGTATGGGCCGTCACGGTAAGGAGGACACGTCATGGACAAGCTGTTAGACGATCTCATGCGTGAGGTGGAGCGTTGGGAGCGAGCCTACAGGCTATTGCCTTGCGACGAGATCAGGCAACATCTCCACGAGGCGAGATTACGGCTTAGCCGGGAACAGGCAAGGAGGCTGGGATTATGACCGCGCGTGGGGATGATAGGAAACTCATGCATTGGGTGGCTTCGCACGGGTACACGGTGGTACGCGCTAGTAGCGGCCATTGGAAGGTCTATGACAACGGCGTGCTGTTGATGGCGACGAGCGGCACGCCCTCGGACTGGCGAAGCCGCCACAACTTCATACGAGATTTAAGGAGACGAACATGTTCAATCTAGTATCGAGGGGTACTGTTGCCCCTTCTGCGGATGTGTCCCGCTCATATTCGAATGGAGAGGCCGCTACACGTTTTACTGCACCCACTTGGAAGCCCCTTATGCCGATACGAGAGAGGAAGCATGGGACAAGTGGTGCGGAATGGTTGAGAATATTTGGGAAAGGGACGAGAAATGACCGATAACGTGAACCGTCCACAGCATTATGAGAACGGCCCGTTCGAGTGCATCCTGCTCACCGAACAATACTCGTTCAACGTGGGCAACATGATCAAATACGTGTGGCGACACAAAGCCAAGGGCCACCCCAAGGAGGATTTGCAGAAGGCCCTCTGGTACGCGAAACGCGCCGTCGAGGACAGCGAGGGTTTTACCCCATGCAAACGGTGGTTCCGCACTTCCACCACTACCGAGACTTTCCATTGGCCCGGCACCGACGCGGCGACGCTCCTGATGATCAAAAGCAACCTGTGTACGAATCAAACGGAAACGAAATTCTGGAAGGCAGTAGCCGAGAACCGCAGGGAGGACGTGGTCGCTGCCCTCGAAACCATGATTGAGGAGACGGAATGAGTCTGGTGGGTTTGGCGCATTTCATCGAACTAACCGTACTGGCAGTCACTTTCATACTGCTGGTACGGTACTGGTGGCGCAAATGCCGTTTGAGCCTGAGCGACTGCATCATCGACCCCTCGACAATCGTCTTGATTGGTGTTGTCGCTTTTGTCGTTGTCTCTGCCGTCTACGCTACCTGCGCGATTTTCATGTACATGGTGTTCCCCGATTACACGTACTGGCTGATAGGAGCATAAACATGGCTGACGATATGGAAATCTATGCGAAATTCAGCGCCCGTGGATACGAAAATCCGAAGCTCATGGAACTTGCCTTGAATCATCCGAATGCCTATCGCGTGTGGACTTGGGCGATCATGTATTCAGTTCGCAATCTCACCGATGGTTTTGTCGCGGAAATTGTGGCGAAGAATACATTGTTTGCCAAGAAAAAAGATTTGGAAATTCTGGAAAACCTCGGTTTTTTTGAACCGAATACGATGGGAACCGGTGATGGAATCAGCTATCTCAAAGGCTGGTTTATTCACGATTTCCTTGACGCACAAGGACGTTCGCGTGCGGATGTGGAGGAGTTGAAAGCTAAGAAAGCCGAAGCTGGGCGACAAGGCGGCATCGCTTCAGGCAAAGCGCGTGCGAAGCAGACGGGAAGCAAAGGCGAAGCACCTGCTTCAGATGTGCTTCAAGTACCTGTGAAGCAAACGGAAAGCAAAACGAAGCCAGATACAGATACAGATACAGATAGTAATTTATTAATTACTCCCCCTACCCCCTCAAAGCCCGACCTCGCTGGACTGCTCGACAGCCTTGAACGTCTTTACCCGACGAACAGATTCGACGGGAAGACATCTCAGGCTCGAATGCAGTTGGAAATCGAATGGCCCAAGATCGTGAGGGCTGCTGGCGAGGCTGACCCGCGTGAGTTTCTTGAAGCCAAAACCCGAGCGTATGTCGGGGCCACCGAGGAACGGTTCGTGAAGACGTTCAGCCGGTTCATCGGCGGGGAACTGTACGCACGCAACTGGGAGAAACCCAAACCGGAAACCCAGAGTCCACGGCAAGTCCAGCCGGTCAAGTCCCGCAGTCAGCAGAATCTCGAAGCGAACATGGCGAAGACTTGGCAGTACATGACCGAGGAGGAGCGTGCCCGATACTCGCAGGGAGGTTTCAATGCTCAGCAAGGGTGAGGCGGCGGCGTTGTTGTCGCTGATTAACGCGCATCACGGCAACGCTCAGTGGGATGATGTTCAGCTTGATTCGTTCCATTCGGAACTGCGTTCGGACATCACGGCAGCAGAGGCGCGTGAGGCCGTTCGACGCTTCTACATGGACAACAGCACGGGTCGCTGGTGCGGTTCCGGCGACATCAACGCCATCGTCCGCAAACTGCGCAACGGTGCGAAACCGTCCGAAGCGCAGATAGGCCGGGAGTGCGAACGTCTGGGACTGGTGGGAGGTCAGGCGTGGTTGTATCGCCGTCAGCGCATGATGGGCCGTTCCTCGGACGAGTCTCGACGGGTGGCGTTGGCCGCGCGTGACCCGTTGCGTTTGCCGCCCGCGAAACCCAAGCGCAGGCGTGAGGGTGGTGGTTTCAACCCGGGTTTGGGCGTGACATTGGACGAGGTTCTGGCGACACGCCGTCCGGCTGAATCATGACCGGTTTGATGGCATAATTGAGAGTTGCTGACACGTCCGAGACCTTCAAAAAACCGAAGGTCAAGGTCACTATTGTCTTTTTCCACTGAAAACACGAGGCTCTGCCGCTACCACGGTTGCTGGCGGGATATCGTCACCGACGCGCCGTCCATGCTTATCGGACATGGCGTCGAACCGAACCTGAATCTCCTGTGCGACAAGCACGCCAGCCAGTTATCCGGCGACCTGCGATGGTTGGAACGCAGTCTGCCCGACCTGTGCGAGTATCGCATCAACCGCGCCTACGGGCACAAGAACGGTGGCGGCGGTCAATCCGGCACCGCGCCCGCACCATTACGCGAAGCCCTGCATGATCTGCTGTACGCGGACGATGACCACGGTTATCCGGGCTTGCAAGGCACCTTGTACGAGTGGATGCGGAGCCTGAAAATCAACCTGCCCGAGTCCACGCCACTATCGGACATGGTTCACCGTATCGCCAATCATCCGAAACTCATGGAGCATTCCAGCACCCCCGTGTACGCGGAACTGGTTCACAGTCTGACCCGTAAGCTGCGTCGTTTCCTCACGGACGATGACGGGGAAACCGTATTGTACGGGCCGTGCCCCGCCGACAAGTGCTTGGGCCAGCTTTCCTGCTATGCGGACGCGGAGACGGCGAAATGCCCGAAATGCGGTTTCAGTATGCCGGTAGCCCTTATCAGGGCGGAACGGGTGAAACGTCTCCTCCAATCGGAGGCGGTGAGAACCCGTGGCGAACTGTTGGACATCATCAAGGCGTGCGGAATGCGCGTGAACCGCAGCACTTTGCGTAGTTGGATACATCGAGGCCAGTTGCCTCAGCAGGGCGAGGATGCGTACAGCAATCCGCTTTACAGGTTCAGTGACTTCTACCGTCTCGCGTCCGGCCTGTCGGAGGACGCGGACGTGTGGGAGATCATGCAGGCTTCGCAAAACCAATCCAAGGAAGGAGACGACAAGTGAGCAACCAGATTCAACCATTCGACTTCAACGGCATTCAGGTGCGTATCCTAACTGACGAACACGGCAACCCGTGGTTCCTTGGAGCGGACGTATGCGCCATTCTCGGTACGGCCACCAACCATATTCGGGAATACCTCGATGCCGATGAAATCACCAATATCCGTAGTACGGACATTGCTCAGAACGGCGGCAAGGCACCCGTTTTCGTGTCCGAGTCCGGCTTGTACTCCCTCGTGTTACGCAGCCGCAAGCCCGAGGCTCGCGAGTTCAAACGCTGGGTGACGCACGAGGTGCTGCCATCGATTCGCAAACATGGCGCGTACATGACCGAATCGACTTTGGAAAAGGCAGTCACCGAACCCGACTTTCTTATCCGGCTTGCCACACAAATCAAACAGGAGCGGGCGGAAAAGGAGAAGGCCCAAGCACAGGTCGAACGGATGCGTCCCAAAGCGTTGTTCGCTGACGCTGTGGAAACCTCGAAGACCAGCATCCTTGTGGGCGACTTGGCGAAAGTCCTGAAAGGCAATGGCGTGGATATTGGCGGCACGCGCTTGTTCGCGTGGCTGAGGGATAACGGATGGCTGATGAAAACCGGTAGCTCTCGCAACATGCCCACGCAGAAATCTATGGAATTGGGATTGTTCGAGATCAAGGAAACCACCGTGGTTCACTCGGACGGTCACACGACCATCAACAAGACACCGAAAGTCACGGGCAAAGGTCAGACGTTCTTCGTCAACAAGTTCCTCGGACACAGGGAGATTACTCAATGAGCATCAATCTTGGCACCACGGAAGTGGAATTGGGCTTGTACTCCAAAGCGCTCCAACTGGCCACGTTCACCGTGGAAGTCCCGGTGGTGGGCGAACTGGAACCGGACAGCGTGCTTATAGGCGAAGACATGCAACCACGAGCGCACGTGACCGTGACTCCGCCGCCCAACGGTTCCGTCGAAAAAGCCGTTAAAGCCGGTATTCAAGCATTCCAGACGGCATTCACCCAAACCATGAAAGGACAATCAGTTGACTGAAACCGAAGACATGGAAACCCGGGTACGCAAGGCGTTGTCCCCGATTCTTGGCGTGAAACCATACGTCGTGATCGTTGACCGCAGCACGTTGCAGGACATGCACGAGGATTTGTGGCGTTTGGGCGTGTACACGCCGGAATACCAGTCGCCGGTCACCACGTGTGGATTGCTGTCGCTTGCCGTGGACATGATGCATGTGCCCGTTGAATCAGATGATGACGAGGAGGATGAATGAACGAGGAAAACAAGCATGTTTTCTACGATTCCACGTCGGTGTGGCTCAGCGTGAACTGTGAGGAAGGGAAGCTGACTGCTTTCAAGGTTGACGTTCCCGTCAGAATCGATTCGACCGGTGCCATGCCTTTTCTGAAAGACCCCGCCCTTGACGCGCCTTTTCAAGCGAGGGTGAGGGTGGGCTGCAACTCTGACCAGCTTCAAACCGCCGTTAACGCCGGTGTCGAAGCGTTTCAGAAGGCGTTCAACGAGTCGATGGAATCGAGGGGCATGTGAACTGGCTGAAACGACTGTTGCGCTTGGAGGAGCCGGAACCGGTCGAAAAACCGGAACCTGAACCACCAGTAGTGGAACCATGCCCCATCTGCGGACGCACACCCAAACTGAAGCATACATGCGTCACCCGCAACTACCCCTACTACTGTCTGGAAAAAGACAAGTGGAGGCTCTTTGAATGGTGCGATCACGGCGAAAGCATCCTCTCATTCGCCCCGTTATTTGAAAGCGATGATGTTCAGAAGTGGAATACCGCTTGCCAACGATTGAAGACAACGATTGACGAGCCGATTCCCGAATGCCCCGCCTGCGGGGAAACTCCCACCGTGCAACCGGACTTGGAGTCGGATATTCCCCCAGCTTGTCTGCTCGTGCAACGAATTGTTGAGCAACTACGAGGTAGCCAACATCTACCAACGCAAGGGCGAGTGGATATATCGCTGCAATGCGTTGAAACGCAAGCAGGACAACTTGAAGGAACTGGAACAGCTTATCGAAAGGGAGTCGGAATGAAGAAGATTCGTGTCGATTGGAATGGCCTGAAGCCCGGCGATCTGATTCACGTCAAAGGCAGTACGAACACGTACAAGTTCAAGTCCCGCATTGATTGGGATGACATGATTAAGGTCGAGGTAGACGGAGTTGGTGTTTCCGCCACGTGGAAGCTGGGAGTCGAAAAGGAACCGGCTTCCATGTTTCTCGTTGTCTACAAGGAGGATTTCGATTACGCCACCCGCCCAGCACCAAAGAAACCACGTATTCGTATTGAAGAACCGGTTTCGCCCGGCGAATACTGGGCGCGTATCCAGACTGGCGAGGGAGAGACGTGGGCGCAAATCATCAAAGCCTATTCCAATAGCTACGTTTTGCTGTACGGCGACAACGATAAGCACGTATATCAGGTCAGTGGGCATTCGGGCTTACGCGGGTACTCGTGGATGACCTGGGAGGAATTGTTGCAGGTCAATAAGCAGACTCCGATTCTGGAATTGTTGTCTGCCGAGGAATACTACACGAGGAAAGCCAAGGGCCAGTTATGAGAATGCTCATTGAAGCCGATCAACTGTGTCCGCGATTCATGGGAAAAACCCTGACGGTGAATCACGAGGGCAATCAGTTGAAGGGGACGCTCACCAATCTGCGTGTGGACGCACACCCGTGGGAAGCGAAAACCGTGCTGGACATAATCACCGGATACGAACAAACCATCGAAGCCACGTTGAGTGGAAGCCTGACCATCCGCCTGCACGCTACCGACAAAATCACCGTGGAGGACGCATGAGCCAGCCGATTCACCCCGGTCAGCTCAAAACCGTGAACAACAAGTTGGCGGAACTGGGCAAGACAATGGTCTACCAGCCTGACATGTTCCGCAGCCGCCCTGAGCTTCACCAAGGGCTGATTGCCTGCTGCAAGGCGTTTGCCAGCTACATGACAGTGCACATGCTGACCGCCTCGATACATTTAGCCACGATGACGCCCGCATTGGCGGAACAGCTGCACCATGCACGCAACAAAGCAAAAGGTTTGGAGGAACACCAATGAGACACATATTCATCATCGACGGCGGCAATGCCGCCGAAGAGTTTCCCTTCGGGTCGATGTTGTACAGTTTTTCGTCCACGAATGGCGACCATGTGAACATTCAAGTGTGCAGACGCTGCAAGATGAACCCATGCCGCTGCACGATGGCCGGTGAGAAGCTGATGCGCACGATCAAACGTAAGCCGGTCCCCTATTGTTCGGAAACCATGCTGGAGAACCTAAGGAAACAAGATACCCACCAGCTTCACTGACGCACGGAATGGTGATACTATCCGCGCCTCGGTCAAGGCCGTGGCGGGTTGGTTTGACCTATGAGAATGCCGCCCTAGTGTGCTTCATTGAGAGGCAGTGGCGGCTTCTAACAGTCTCAATATATAAAAACCCGTGGAACAACTCTATTCCGAGTGTTCCACGGGTTTTCTTGTATAATCGGGCCCACATTTATGGTTATCAGTTATCAGCATCGCCATTCTATAACAGATAACCGATTATCTGTTAATGTCTTAACGATTCCGCCATGAATTGTTCATACTAAGATTCACTGAATCTTAATGCATGGCCCCGCAGCCACAATAGGTTCATTGTGCCTCGTACCGGCTCGGCACTGGCGTCGGGTTGCCCCACTCGTCCGTTGATTCAGAGGTCAGCTCCCACAAGCGCTCAACATCGAGCTCACCCGCCTGGAACAGCGTGTCCGCGTAATCTCGGAGTTCGTTCACGTCGCTTGCGGATAGTCCGGCGCGGCCGCAAGCCTCCATCACGTCGTTCAGCATGGCCGTATCATCCTTGTGGGCCTGATACCACGCGATGATATGCTCGAAACAGTCGAGCGGAAGCGCCGAAGCGTTAGGGTTAACCTCAAAATCTGACCTCATGGCCGCGTACAAGTTTCGACCCAGCTCCTTGAGTTCCCTGACGTTCTGAGAAACGTGAGTAGGCATGATATTCCTCCTGAAAAAAATGTTAGGGCGTGACGTTTGCCATGCTCTCTTGTGTTTTGGTTTTTGCTAATTCCCAGAAGGCCACAAGTCTTGTGGCCTTCAGTGTATCAAGATTTTGAGTATTCCTTGCACAGGTCGGCGGCGAACTTGGCGAGGTTATCCGGGTTAAGTTCATAGTTTTGCCCAGTCTCCCCTGCTTCGTCGTAGTATTTCCACACCTCGTGCAAGGCTTTCTCCATGCGTTCGACGTTCATTTGGACACCTCCTGATTCCAGTCCAGCATGTCGCCGGTCAGCCATTCGCCGCCACCTGAAACACGCGCGTACAACCACGCTTTGTAGCCGATTCGAGCCGCCTTATCGTGTTTAAGCCATGCTTTCAACCATGTGAAACGTAGTTTCCAGCCGGGTATGCGTCGCCACAACTCCTTGTTGACGGCGGGGTCGAAACGCTCATAACGGTAGATAGCGGTTATCATTTCGTCCACTTTCTCTTGACATGAGAGCCGTCCTCGTAATCGGCGCTGACCATATCGTTGTCCAGTTCATCAATGTCCAACAGGTCTCCAACACCGTTTTCGTCAACCCAGTCGCTCAACTGGTCGAACGTCAAGCCTTTCGGCGCAGTGACGTGACGTGTCTCGATCTGCTGTACACGCATGTAAACCGTATAGACTTCGGTTTCTTCGGTTTCTTCATCCATGATGGAAAATCTTCTTTCTATTGTTCGGTAAAACGATTAACGGGACAATAGACAGTTCTAAAGTCCCGTCTAAATGCTGATTTATGTGAAAACCGCACCATAGAAAGCCCTATGATGCGGTTCTAAATGACGGTTTCTATAAGAATGGCCCCATAGAACAAGTCCATGATGCCATGAAAACGATAACGGCTATAACAATTCGCTTCTAAACAGCTCCGAATGGGAACCTATACGCACCATGCGTATGACGGCACGATTGCCGCGCTTCCAATACAGGACAAGCACGTCAACATCACCGGCCAGATGGAACTCCCAATGCCCGTTGTAGTTGCCGCCCGGGTTATCCAGCACATGAGGCCGGTATCCCTCGGGAAGTTCGCCGTTCTCACGCAACAGCAGAATCGCGTCGTTTAGATCGTCGCACAGTTCAGGGTGCGTACGGCTCAGCCACTCATAATCGGAGTCGAACCGTGATCGAACTTTATCGTATAGCTCACCGCGCACGCTCCCTGAGACTACGCAGATGGTCAAGCACCTCTTCTTCTGTCCGGCATTCCACGGCATCGTCGGGCATCAGTCCCAGTTCCTTGGCCTCCGCCTCCACCATGGCCCTGCGCGTCTCCTCGGTCGGCACCAGTCGTATGCCCTCATATCGGCGCGGCCTGAACGGCAACCCGTTGTCCACCAGCGACTGGCGTAGGAACATGTTCACGGCGGTGCTCAGGCTCATGCCCATGGAATCGTAGAGCGCGGCGGCGCGCGCCTTGACGTCATCATCGATATTGGCGACCAGCTTACCCACGATAAACCTCCTTAACGGTTAACAGATGGTATCAATCATATACCATATTGGGTTAAAAAATGAAATGCCGTCCGATGGGAGTAAGGGGAAAAACACCGGACGGCAAGAATCAAGTCAGTAACTCATAGTCCAACAGCGGCCATCTTCAGTCACCAATCTTCCGGCCACGTCTATCACTTCGGAGCCTCCAATGAACGGTTTCATGCCGATCTCCTTGTAATTGTACAGCCAATACCCAAATGACTCCATACCGTCGAACATGCGACGCCAACCATTTAAGGCGATATTCTCACGCATGGCGTCCAGCTCATCAGCCAACCATGAGCGGAACGCCGTGAACCACGAGCACCTTTGCAGTCGGAATGTCGGACGCGCCCGCGACTCCCCATAATTGGTGATGTCCTCGATACGGAACACCTGCTTCCGAACATCAGGGCACATCAACGATGGCGCAGTTAAGATTTCTAGACGCGAATAGTAAACATCGTCAAGCCACATTCCAAACATAATCAATCTCCTTAAATGTCTTTTAATACACGCGAATACATGGGGAAAATGGGTTGCCGTCCAGCGGAAGTGAGGAAAAAGCTGGACGGCAAGAACTAGAAAAGCGGCAAAGCAAACCGCTTGTCGGGCAAGTCGGTGGCGTTCAACGCCGCCAAAATCAGGTCAGACGTATGCCGTGGAATGTTGGCGCGTACCGCCGCGATATTATCCGGCGTGTACACGGCCCCCGACGATTCCATAACCTCACGAATCTTACTGGTAGGTATCTTGACTTCCATCAATCCACCCCCAGCAAATCATCGATAAGCATGACGATAGCCGTCTGATAACGCTGATACGTGGTGGAATAACCGCAGTCGTAGGTCTCACGCGCTCTCTTATCTAGCAAGTCCAACGAGAAACCGGAATCGGCTATCAAACGTTCCATCTCATCATTGTCAGGCGGCGTGGAAGGCATACACGCGACGCCTTCCAAGGTGTTCACCGCGCGCATACGCAAGTCATCGACGAAGCCACTCCGGTAATCGAAAACGGCGGATAAGTCACGTTCGTTCTCTTCGGCCATCTCACGCGCGGACTTCAACAACAGTCGCGCGGCCTTTTCTTTAAGCTCACTCATAATAAAGCCTTTAAAATCGAATCGGAAAGGTTTGAAACCGGCACGCAATTATGGCGGCGTGCCAACGCCATCAGGTCAGGCCGCGAAACCGAGAGACTTGACGTACTCTGCTACGGCCGTTTCGAGCACCATGTCACTCCCCCGCTCATACCGGGCACGATACGCGACAACACATTTGCCGTTAGCGCTAGCCACGTAAGCCACCTTGCGGCCCTTGGACGTGCGAAAGTGGCGGATATGGCCCATGCCTTGCAATGCCGGGCATTCCTTGGCGGTCATAAGGTCGGGCATTGTCGCGTATGTGACCGCCTTGCTGTTGACCTTGGGCGGCACCTCGGGTATCTCCTGAGTGATCGGATACGGTTCATCATCAAGAAACTCATCCTCACCAGCCCACTTGCTTTCATCCTCAACCTCGGTAGGCGGCAGATGACGCACCATACCTTGCTTAGGCCAATGGTCAATAGTCGTAAACCGTTCGTTCTCGCATGTCCAACGGGACTCAAAATCAGCCACCGTGATACCGGAAACGCTTTTAGCGTCCATCCCCGTCAGCACGGGAACCGTGAACCCGTAAGCCTTACGCTCATTGTCAGGCACCAGAAACCAGCCATGTTCAAGGTCGGACTGGCTTGCTTTCATACCATCCAACAGTTCGGCGTATTTCTTCTCACCCTTGGCCTGAACATTCCAAGACGTGCCAGCGGACGTTTCCGACAATCGCCAGATACGCTTCAGCCGGGCGTTTACATACCGCACGTCATACTTACTATTGTCCTTACGCAAGCGTACCCACATGCCGCTCACGGCATTCACGTTACGCGACGGGTCATTATTAAGATTCTTCATCGGAATTTACCTCACTTCAAAAAAATCGATTGTCAGATTTGCACGCCACTGCGATAGGCGTAATCGCCATACACGCAAGTGGCGGTATCATCAACGCCGTAAGGCGTGGAACATTGGGGCGTAGGCTGGATAACGCCTAACGTCCTAAGAAGGAGAAAAGCCGCGACTAGCGCGGCCACAAGCAGAACATGACGGACTCTCAACACTCGCCATCCTCAGTGGCTTCAGTGTAGAAAACATTGTCCATTTGGTTTTTGTCAAAACACTCGTTGATGTAATCAGAGATTGCCTTACCGTCATCATCCTCGTTAATCAGATGGCAGATAGTAGCGCGACTTACACCGTTGCTGTCCAAAATATAAGCGTCCTGGGCCCAGCCAGCTTCACCCTCGAAGGCCTTGTTGTATTCGGTTTCGGTCACATACCCCCAGTCACCCAACCGGTAGATACCCTCATAAGGCTTAAACCCCCCATAATCACATAACGGCGCTAGTTTCGCGTCAACACGTTCCACCATGGCCTTAATTTCATCAGCGTAAATCTTCATTTCAAAACTCCCTAAAACAAAGGGGCATAGCCACAACGCCATGCCCCGAAACGAATTATTTAACGATGGACTCGCATCACGTAGCCGAGTCCCCAGTGGTCGATCATGGCAATCACTCTGCGTAATACTTAGCCGGGTGATTATGCATGTCAACACGCCGCCATGCCCTGACCAGTTCGACAGTCGAAGCATACCGTTCAACAGCAGACCGACTCCCGTCGTACCGGACGGCCATATCATTGTCGAAACCGATAACAGTATCCGCCATGATACGACGCGCCTCCTTGGCCGTAATGGCCTCACGATGCCAGTCACCATCAAAAACGTCGCCAGCAACCCACTTGTCACGCTCGCCCATCGAATCGAACACCATGAGACTCCCAGGCCATGACCCGTCCTCCCACGTCGTGCCGACACCGTAAGTCCAGTGGTAAGCGTAATAATAGCGTGCCATCATTCCACCGCCTTAAACTCATGCGATTGGATAAAATCGTTGCGGCTGAAGCCGTTCTCAGGCGGGAAAAAATCACTCAGCCAGAACGTGAAGGCACCGTCCTTGAAATAGCCTCCTTCAATCGTCCACTCGAAACGCTTACGCCGGACACGTCGAACGGTAAGCCAGACGGTATCGTATTTATCGAACGTCACCGTCTTGTCAGTGGTTTTTACGATAACGTAGATGTCGCCGGCCAACGATTGGGCCAACCAGCCAACGTGAAAGTCGCTTGGATTCAGTACTTCTTCAGACATGACACACCCCTTAGTGTGATAGGCTTGATTGATCGGAATTTGCCCGAATGGGCGTGAAGCGCGGATTAACGCGCCGCGCTATCGCAGATGGTCATGAGAGTTTCTGGACTTTGTAGGACTTCATGAACGCCCTCACTTCGTCCATGCTGTCGAAGCACTGTTGTCCAGACGCACATACGCACGTCTCGTTGCCACTGCGATACCACGGGACAACGCAGAAGTTGCTGTAGGGGTAATGCACGCGGTAAAGGTCGAAACCGTAAGTGCCCTTGCGCCGTGAATAGGTTTTGATAAAACGCGACATCATGCCACCTCGCCATCGAATTGACGTTCTGCGGCTACCGCGTACAACACGTCATGCATGGTGTCGGTACTGTAGCCGTTGATATTGGTGACAACTTGCAAAGTCTGCTCGGACACACCGTAATCATCTTTTAGCGCGTCTCACATTTCCTCGATAGACATTTTTGAATCTCCTTTGAATTGTTGAAGCGCGGAGTCAGCCGCGCGACTGATTGAATCTGATTGAAAGACTTAGTAGCGTTCGTCGATTAGAATGCCGTCTTGGTAGATGTACAGGCCGGTACCGCGTCCGTTGCCCATTCGAGCACTATCCCAGTAGCAGAGTCCAGCTTGACCCGAGCCGTCTTCGTTCTCACATTGCGGGATGTTCGCGGTATCACTACCGCAAGCGGACAGGGTGAAAAGTGTGATTAACGCGGCTGAAGCCGCCAGAATTTTACGCATGGTTCCTCACTTCCATGTGAGGCGTGCTAAGATAGCACAGCCTCGATTTGATTGATTGGTTAGAGAACTTTCAACTTAAGGCACGCGGCTAGGTAGTTGGCGCTACTTAGCCGCATTCTTTTAACGCATCAGGTCGCCCGGTTGGCAGTTGAGCGCACTGGATATCTTCAAAGCGTTTTCAAGAGTCATGTTCCGAACGTCTCGCCGCCCGGTCTCATAACTGCTGATGATTGTTCGCGCTATTCCAGTGCGCTTGGCTAGCTCAACTTGTGTTAAGTCGGCTTGTTTGCGCAGTTCCTTAAGTCCCATAGGCTTACCCGCTTTCTCTAGTAGTAGGTAAACCAATTATGACAGCAAAATGTATCATTTGCATGTAGGGAAACACTGTTAAGTTCTCAAACTTGCTTTTGTCTTGCCCGATTGGGCTTGATAATTGATAGCATAACGTATCATTTTGGTTTAAACAAATCGGCGTGTCGGAAAACCAGCACGCCGAACAGCTCACACTGACGCGAACTCACGCACCAGCGCGTGCCGCATGATGTCATCAGCGGACACGCCACGACGTTTAGCGACGGCATCCAACATGGCCGACATGTCAGCGCTTAACGAAAACGTCCGACTGACAGCATCCGCCTGAGCGACAGGAACGACAGGCCCGGAATACACCGCACCCGGCCTTCCGCCGAACTCGCCGTTATCCGCATTGTCGGCCCACTTGTCCAACATGTCATCAGTGACCACACGGCCACCCTTCGCAACAAAAGACATGACACTTCCTCCTTTACAAAAGTTTCAGTTCCCGCAGCACCTTCGGCGTCGCACGCATGGCATGGAACACATGCCAACGATCCGACTCATCTAGTACCGCCACCATTTCCAGCAAACGCCCGTACTCGTCGTATCCAACCGCCACATAACGCAACGGGTCGGTATCCTCACGCGCCATAAACCGCACGACGTTCGACCATGCCACGCGCACCGAATCAGCGGACACGTCGGGATGTCGAGTCTGGATACGCGGGTCAACGACGATATCGCCAACCGGCACGGCTCACCACCTTTCGATATAACAGGTTCCAGCGTATCCCGTCCACCTTGGGACACGCTATGAGTGCCTAGACTATGGGATAAACCCAGTGAGCTAGGCCGACTGTGTACAAGGCCCACAGTCAGGCGAAGAATTGATTAGGGCACACACCTAGCTTTCGCTAGTGTTTTCTTTCGGCTCACTAGGAGCCTCAGCAAGCGCAAACATCTCGGATAAATCGTTAGCCATCTTGCGCCGCCCCAACGCACGTAACCATTTAACAGCCATCTCTAACGTCATGTTTTTTGTATTGAGATGCCCATTCTTGTACTTGGATACCGTGGTACGAGGTATGCCGATTTTATCGGCTAACTGTTGATTATCCAGATTCTTGCTGTCTTGCAATTCCCTGTAGTCCATGGCCCACCTCGCTATCTGTTTCAGTGGGCCTAATTATACCTTTGGCTTATTCGCAGACGGAGTTTCTGATGCCATCGCGCCGCGTTCTCTCAGCGGCCCCCGCACTACTCGCAAGACCTCTGCCTTGCTTCATTATCCCTCACCAGTCCTTGACTGGGTATCGGTAACACTATTCAATTCTCAAACTCTCATGTCACTCGGGATAGCTCTCACCTATCACCGGGACTTCGTGCGCCGCTGGGACTCGAACCCAGTACCCGCCTATCGGCGGCGCTGTCAGTAGTTGAGCTCGGCCCACACTCGGTCAAACTTGCGGTAGAGCTCGGCGGGGTATTCCTCGTTGTCGTCCATCTCGATACCGAGGGCTATGGCCGTGATGTCCAGCACGTTGTCATAGGTGCAGGGCTTGCATACCGTGGCCAGGTCTACCACCGCTCTAAAGGCTTTGGCTTTAATCTCCGTGGTGTTCATCTCGGGGTTCCTTTCTTGGTGTTCCGTGGTTGATGGCTATCACTATAGTCGGTATCGCAAACCACCACTAAAACCATTGCAGCCACTAGCATTCCTCGGCGTGTCGAAACCACCATAAACCACGCAAAAACCACCACGCCATAGAGTCTAGGCCACTACCTCATGCGTATATGGTTGCACATACAACAGTTGCACCATGCAACAATCACAAAACATGAGCCAACCTTACTCAACCCCATACCGACGCCGCATACAGTCCCATGACCACGTCCATACGCACGCCCATGCACGCGCACGCGCCTATGCCCACGCACACGCCTACGCGCGTACACACGCGCGGATACGCGCACGCGCACATACGCACGCGCACATACGCACACGCATACATGGGGGTGGGAGAGCCCCACCCCGGTAAGACATG